>CEUZ01033811.1_pt1 | contig 28560 bp, 27 predicted proteins | sample 361511 | NCBI WGS metagenome assembly CEUZ01 (sample SAMEA2622822, study PRJEB7988) | marine metagenome | biome: marine biome (ENVO:00000447); feature: surface water layer (ENVO:00002042); material: "saline water (ENVO:00002010), including plankton (ENVO:xxxxxxxx)" | depth 5 m | reverse complement strand
CAATATTTAGCATCTCTTCATTTTGGAAAGAGCAAAGTGGGGTATGCAGTTCTGGATCAATCCACAGGTGAATTCTTTCTAGGTGAATGCGCGGCGGAACGATTGACGGAAACATTGCAGAAATTCTCTCCCAGAGAAATACTGGTGGGCGAATCGGTGGTTTATTCCACCGCCAATTGGTATAGAGAGCTAAAGCCCTTCATCACCAGAGTAGAAGATTGGATTCTGAATTACGATCAGGCCTACCAATCCTTAGTTGAGCATTTTAAAGTGAAGTCTTTAAAGGGATTTGGATGCGAAGACCTAACGGAAGGTATTACCGCCGCCGGGACCATTTTCCACCACATGACCCAATCTTTAAGCGGGAATCTAGATCATATTTCGGTCATTCACCCTGTCTTAGATGATGATGTCATGGGGTTGGACGGATTTACAGTCCGGAATTTAGAAATATTCAAAAGCCTCGCCACTCAAGGTACCCACGGTACACTCATTGATGTGATGGATGAAACAGTCACTGCGGGCGGGGGACGGATGTTGAAACAATGGCTGAACCGTCCTTTAACTGATAAGAAACGGCTTGGTAACCGTTTGGATGTGGTAGAGGCATTCCATGAACAGAACCGCGCTTTAGAGGATACGCGGGATCACTTGAAGCAGATATCCGATATTGAGCGGATCGTGGGCCGTGTGAACAATGGAAAAGTATCGCCGAAAGAAATTAATGGTCTGAAATTAAGCCTTGAACAAATCCCGGTAGTGAAGTCGGTGTTAAAAGGATCTGGGGATAAATCACTTAAAGCTTTTATCAAAAGATTCGGCGATACGGATGGGGTTGTGAATCTTATTACCAAAACACTCCATCCTGAGGCACCCAACCAAATAAAACAGGGAAATGTGATCCTCGGCGGTATGGATGATGATTTGGATGAACTCCGTGAATTAAGTACCGGCGGCAAAGAGTGGATCGCTCAATTGCAGACCACCGAACGGGAGCGGACGGGCATTTCTTCTCTCAAAGTGGGCTTTAATAAAGTCTTCGGATATTACTTAGAGATCACCAAAGCCCATAGCGACAAAGTACCAGAAGATTATATCCGGAAGCAGACGTTGGTGAATTCGGAACGGTACATCACCCCCGACTTAAAAGAGTATGAAGAAAAGATACTCTCTGCCGATGAAAAAATTGAAGCGATTGAATCTCGCCTATTTAATGAATTATGCGCACAATTATTAGGGCAAGCATCCCTATTGCAAGAGAATGCGTCAGTTCTCAGTCGATTGGATGTATTGTCCAATTTCGCAACTGTGGCCAAAGCGAATAAATATAACCGCCCTACATTAAATATAGACGGTGCCTTAAAAATTGTAGGCGGCCGACATCCGGTCGTAGAGCAACTTTTGCCTGCCACGGAACGGTTCATCCCTAACGATCTCATTATCAATACAAAGAAGAGCCAAATTCATCTCATTACCGGACCAAACATGGCCGGGAAGTCCACATACTTACGGCAAGTGGGGCTCATTGTCCTTATGGCACAAGTGGGGAGTTTTGTTCCTGCAGTATCGGCCAAGGTTGGATTGGTGGATAAACTATTCACCCGCGTAGGTGCCAGTGATAATCTAGCCGGTGGCGAGAGTACATTTTTGGTGGAGATGAATGAAGCAGCCAATATTATCAATAACGCCACGAATAAAAGCCTCATTCTCTTAGATGAAATCGGCCGTGGAACTGCCACATACGATGGCCTGTCTTTGGCGTGGGCCATTACAGAACATTTGCACAATACAGACGCCGTGGCCGCCCGAACCCTATTTGCTACCCATTACCACGAATTGACCGATTTGGAAGACAGTTTAGACCGGTTAGAGAATCACCATATTGCGGTGAAAGAATTCGGAGATAAAATTGTATTCTTGCGACAAATCATCCCCGGTGCCGTTGATAAGAGTTATGGGATTCATGTGGCCCAAATGGCGGGGATACCCAAACCGGTAATTCAGCGTGCAACGGAGATTTTGAATTATCATTTAGCCAATCATCCTGCAGACCAGCAGTTAGATATAGAGGCGGTTGATCACCAGATATCTATATTCTCGGAACAGGAGTCAGCACTGAAAGCCGACCTGTCAGAATTAGATGTCTTGAATTTATCTCCTTTGGAGGCCATCCGCCGTTTGGATGAGCTGAAAAAAAAGCATGGGCTTTAAATAAAGTTGTCATGCTGAATGAGCGAAAAGATATGAAGCATCTCAAACAGAAGTTATCCTATTATTTGCCTGAGATGCTTCGCCCCTCATCCTGCAAAAAGATTAGGAGTCAGGGTTTCAGGATCACAATGTTATTTTTATTGTTTAGTTTTGCCTCTACCCAAACCTACTGGGTCAAGTATGGTTGGCAAGCATTCAACAGTGCCGGTGATGCACGTATTTTATCTTTAGGTGGTGCCGCCGCAACGGATTTTGGTACTTCCGTATCACCATTGTTTAATCCCGCAGCCTCAAGCCGTGTGGGCATCCACAATATAAACTACACCCATCAAAGCCGTTTAGCCGGTATGATCAATTCCGATCTAATTGGATTCCCCATCCGTAATTTTTCGCGTCCACTGAACTTAATAATCCTTTATGAGGGGATTGATGATATTCCGGATACACGCCACATCCTCATGGATTTCGGATTAGATGGTGTCCCCGGGACCGGCGATATTGGAGAAGGGAATGGGATATTGGATGAAGGTGAACGATTGGACGAATCGAAACTCAAATATTTTTCTCAACGCCAATTGGGGCTGCATCTCAGTACCGCATGGAAAACAGAAAACTTTGAAATAGGTCTGGCCTTAAAAATGCTTCAGCATTCTCTCAGTGAATTTTCCGGTACCGGTATGGGGTTGGATTTGGGCATATTGATGATCCCTTGGGATAACGGTCGCCTGGGATTAACGATCCGTGATGTGACCACCAGTTGGCAGGTATGGGATAACGGTACGGTAGAGCGTTTTAAACCGACTATTATTACGGGTATTGCCCACACATATCGATCGGCTCAATGGCCCATTGCTATCACAGGGATGGGGAATATAATGATGAATATGAGCGGTAGATCTTTAGAGGATGATTTTAATGTGGGGAAGAATGGCGGCCAATTATTATTGGGCATAAATGTTGTTTATAATCATCAAATTGCTGTTCGACTGGGACGAAATGCTATTGGATCCACCACTGCTGGAATGGGACTCAGTTGGGAAAATATGTCTCTGGATTATGCTTATTTAAATGCACCATCCGGTTCGGGGTTGGGACCTACCCATATGGTATCTCTATCGGTTAATTCGGACTGGGTGAGAAAACAAATCGAAAGACTCTAGAGACGTAATTAATCGCGTCTCTACATACCAAATTTTCTTACCAACCAATCGGGGGCATGTCGCATAAGAGGAATTGTAATAAATCGCATTTGCCACGGGAAAATAAATACCTTTTTTCTTCTATCCACTGCCCGAATCATTTTCTTTACCGCCACTTCGGTATCCAACTTAAATGGCTGCGCTATATCTTTACCGTCGGTCATTTCGCTGGCCACAAATCCGGGACAAATGGCCGATACGGATATATTATAATTATGGAGAGCCACACCCCATCCCTGGCAAATATTTCGTACTGCCGCTTTCGAACCGCTATAGGCTGCATGGTGGGGTAATCCTCTAAAGCTGGCCACAGAGCTGACTACAGCAATTTTCCCTTTATTTTGGGACTTTAAATGTGAAATAAATGGCATGATGGTATTGGTTACACCCAATATATTGATACTTAAAATATGGTTCATGGCCTCAGCGCTTCCGGAGCTCATTTCATCAGTACCGCCCACGCCTGCATTGGCATAGATAGTATCCACTTCACCGGGAAGCGCGATGAAATCATGAATAGCCCATTTCATTCTATCTCTATTTAAAACATCCAGTTCATATATTTTACCATCTCCGCCTAAGGTTTGGCATTTTGATAAAATAGCTTGTAAACGATTTGCACGGCGTGCCACTAGACCGACAAAATAACCTTTTTCAGCATATGCGTAAGCCAAATATTCGCCAATGCCGCTACTGGCACCTGTTATAAATACTTTTTTATTCATAATGAAACTTACATTTTCTCGACAATATATATTTCCAAATATCTATAAAAATCAGAAAAATATAAAAATAGTAACTATTTTACATTTTAATCGAAAATAAAAAGCCCTATGTGAATATGAAACGAATGGTAATAGCATTATATCTTCTTAGGTCTTCTCAAGAAGCATTAGCAGATGGATTTTTCCTCAGGTAATGTTTGGATGGTCGTACACTCTTCTTTCAGCAGAACCAATAAAAATATAATGATCGTTCACTTGATAATGTGATTACATTTTTCTATTTGAAAAATATAAGATCTATTGTTTCTTTAATCTTTAATAAAAGTGTAGATTCCTCAACTTTTTTCGGGCTGAAAATAGATGATTCAAAGCATGACAGGATATGGGGGGGGTGCCGCCGGCAAGGGCGACAAGAAAGTCACCGTACTCATTAAAGCAGTGAATGGGCGATTTCTTGATGTGAAAATCCGTGGATTGGATATAGATCCTGCGGACGAAAAAGCCGTGCGTGATCTAATATCTGAAAAGCTTATTCGCGGTACGATCCATGTCAATCTTGAAATGAACAATGGTATAAAAACCCAATCCCTCTCATTTAATGAAGAACGATTTGAAGCGATTGAACGTATTTTACTGGATATTCAGAAAAAATATGGCCGTCATTTGGATATAGGCGATATTATAAACGCCGGCGATCTATTTACTCATGTGGATACTGGTGCCTTGTGCGGAAAGCAATTGGCTGCTGCCATCAACAAAGCCTGCGCTGAAGTGATTCAAATGCGTCATTCTGAAGGTGAAAAACTGAAGAAAGATTTTTTAGATCGGTTGGATATTTTAAAGTCCGTGCTTAGTCAAATAGAAATAGACCTTCCCCTAGAGTTTGAAAAGCGAGAAGCAAAATATAAAGATCGGATCGCAGAGTTGTTGGAAAATACCGCAATAGATGAATCTCGCATTGCCCAGGAGATCGCTATGCTGGCTGAAAAAGCAGATGTGACGGAAGAGGTGGTTCGCCTTAAAAGTCATTTTGGTCAATTTTCTGAAATGCTATCAGATGAAGAACCTGCGGGGCGAAGGTTGAACTTTTTACTCCAGGAGATGAGTCGAGAAATCAATACGATTGGTTCAAAAAGTTCATCTAAAAAAATTGTCAACCATGTGATTACAATGAAAGATGAATCTGAAAAAATGCGGGAGCAAATTCAAAATATTTTATGAAAAATTTTGTTATCATATCTGCACCTTCCGGTTCGGGGAAAACCACCCTGTGTCGTGCCTTGCAAGTTAAAGATTCATCCATTCATTTTTCTTTGTCTTCCACAACCAGAGAAAAGCGAAATGGGGAAGAGGATGGTGTGGATTACCGTTTTTTGACCAATGATGAATTTAAATTGGGCATTGCCAATGATGAATATGCAGAGTGGGAAAAGATCCATGGCGATTATTATTACGGCACCCCTAAAGCCAATTTTCAGCATGCCATTGACCGGCAGCAGATACTTTTACTAGAGTTGGATGTGAAGGGTGCTATGTCGGTGAAAAAATTATATCCGCATCAAACCATATCGATTTTCATTGAACCACCGAGTTTAGAAGATTTAAAGATTCGGCTTCAAAATAGAGGCACAGACTCAGAAGTGCGAATTTCAAAACGATTAGAACGACTGGAATCTGAATTGGCATACAAATCAAACTTTGACCATCATGTCATCAATGACAGTGTGGATCAGGCCGTCATAGATATATTAAACATTATACAACATGAAAATGAAGGAGTCTATCATGGGACTTGAACCCTTATCTATCCGTCAAATGGAATCGCGTACCGGTGACATGTATGAAGCTGTAGTGGTGATGTCCAAACGAGCAAAACAGGTTCTTAGCAACCGGATCATGGCAGAAATGATGATATCCACCGAAGAAGTTGAAATGGGTGTATATGATCAGGTGATGGAAAAAACCCCTGAAGATTATGAAGAACTGGATAAAGCCACGACTGTTGCCGTCAATGAATTTATTGATGGCGATTTGAAATGGGAAGACAACCAGGATAAAGCATAAGCCGGTACGGGCAGCTGTTAAAAGCCCATGGGTCCAGTTTCTGACGAAAAGGTTAACCAATATTTAAGACAAACCCGAGATCTCTTCGGGGATGAGATTTATGTAGAGCTGGACCCAACCCCTTTGGGTACTTCAGCAATAACAAGCACTCAAAAACCTTCCCATTTCGAATTCCCATCGGATCTATCCTTATTTAACCAACACATTAATCAATGCCATAAATGTGAATTGGGCAATTCCAGAACAAATTTTGTTTTTGGTGTAGGCGATCCCAAGGCATCTTTAGTCCTTGTGGGTGAAGCACCAGGCGAGCAAGAGGATTTAAAAGGAGAGCCTTTTGTAGGCCGTGCGGGCAAGCTATTGGATAAAATACTTGTAGCAATTGATCGTTCGAGAGAAAAGGATGTTTACATCTGCAATGTGTTAAAATGTAGACCGCCCAACAATCGAGATCCACTAGAAAGCGAGGTAAGTGAGTGCGAACCTTATTTGATTCATCAAATTAATTTGATTCGCCCGAAACTCATTGTAGCTTTAGGTCGTGTGGCCGGAAATACGCTTCTCAATGTGGATAATTCGTTGAAAAGTATGCGAGGACAGCTTCATGATTATCATGGTACTCCCTTGATCGTGACCTATCATCCGGCAGCTTTATTGAGAAACCCAAACTGGAAAACAGGTGCATGGAAAGATTTCAAATGGATTCGTTCCATCATCGATGCATAAAACATGGCTCAGAATAATACATTAAACGAATTAACGGCTCAACCCCAAGCCTTAGAAGCGGAACAGGCCGTATTGGGATCCATGCTGACCACAAAAGAAGCGGTCAGTAAAGGGATGCAATGGCTCTCTGCCAATAATTTTTACAAATCAGCACACGAACGGATTTTCACCTGTATGGTGTATCTCTTTGATAAGGGCGAGCCCATCGATGCCATCTCTGTTGTTGATCGACTCAAGAAGATAAAGGAGCTAGAAGGTGTGGGCGGCGCCTATTATGTTACAGGACTTGCCGAATCAGTTCCCACCACAGCAAATGTTGAACACTATGCGAAGATCGTACTGGAAAAACATCTTTTACGAAAATTAATTGAAGTATCGCATGAAGTTTCGAAAGAAGCATTTGAGGATGCACAGGATGTAGATGACATTCTGGATTCAGCTGAATCGGCCATTTTTAATATATCTGAAAAAAGACTCCGGGGTGGGTTTCAACATATTGACCCCATTCTTCATGATACCTTTGAAGAATTAGATAAAATTGCATCCAAGCCAGGTAGTGTGACCGGTGTCCCATCCGGATTAATGGATTTGGATGATATAACATCGGGATTCCATCCCGGCGAATTGATTATTGTGGCGGGCCGCCCGGGTATGGGAAAAACCGCATTGGCCCTATCTATGGGACGAAACGCAGCCATTCTCAATAAGACTGGTGTTGGCATGTTCAGTCTTGAGATGGCCAATCATCAATTGGCCATGCGTCTGCTTTGTGCAGAAGGAAGGGTAGATAGTCATCTCGTCCGCACAGGAAAGCTCCCCAAAACACAATGGAAAAATTTAAGTATTGCGGTGGGCTCTCTCGCCGAAGCACCCATTTATCTAGATGATACGCCTGGTATGTCTGTATTAGAAGTCCGTGCAAAAGCCCGTCGTCTCAAAGCAGAGCATGATATTGGTCTGTTGATAGTGGACTATCTTCAGCTCATGAGCGGACCGAAAGGCGCCGAAAGCCGTCAGCAGGAGATTTCTCAAATTTCGCGATCCTTAAAAGCATTGGCGAAAGAAATCGATGTGCCGGTAATTGGACTGTCACAGTTATCCCGTGCTGTAGAAAGCAGAAGTGATCGTCATCCTCAATTATCAGATTTAAGAGAATCGGGTGCCATTGAACAGGATGCAGATGTGGTGATATTTTTGTATCGGCCTTGGGTTTATACTCAGGAGGATGAAGATAGGGGTAAAGCTGAAATTATCGTGGCGAAACAGCGGAATGGCCCCACGGGTGTTGTCGAAGCCACATTTATCGATCGATTTGCCCGATTTGAGAATATGGCTGCATTTGCCGAAGTAGAAGCGGAGTCACCCTTCTAATGGTAAACCCTTTAACCAAATTTGTCCCATTTCTTGTGGGTGAATACCCCAAACCTTTCCTTGAATTGTTCGATGGCATCACACAAAATGAACAATTGAATGGTGAAGATTTGAAAGCAACAATGTGGAAAGCATATGAATTTGGCTCTAGGCATCACGAAGGACAAAAACGCCGTTCAGGGGATCCATATTTTGAGGCCCATTGTGTAGAGGTGGCAAAAATCCTCGCTTCATGGAACATGGATCATATTACCATTATTGGCGGTTTGCTCCACGATACCATAGAAGACACAGAAGCCACATTTGAAGAAATTGAAGAAACGTTCGGTACGGATGTAGCCAATTTGGTTAATGGAGTAAGTAAGCTTGGCGGCATTCGTTTTTCAAGTCGAAAAGCAAAGCAGGCAGGGAATTTTATGAAAATGCTTATTTCTGTGGCCAAAGATCTTCGGGTCATCATTATCAAATTTGCTGATCGGCTTCATAATATGACCACCATCACTCACATGCCAAGGATAAAACAGCATCGAATCGCCATTGAAACACGCGATGTATATGCACCTTTGGCCCACCGATTGGGAATGGCGAAAGTGAAGTGGATGTTAGACGACCTAGTCTTAAAAACATTGAATCCAGATGTATTTGTAGATATTGAATCCAAACTGAAATCATCTAATAAAGAACGGGAAAAATACATTGGTACCATTACCAAAGCCTTGAACGCTGAACTCAATGATTATAAAATAAATCCGGAAGTGTACGGTCGGCCAAAGTCCCATTCATCTATTTATGGGAAAATGGTGAAGCGGGGGAAGGCATTTGAAGAAATTTATGATATTTTGGCAATACGTCTCATCGTGGATAAAGTAGAGGATTGCTATTTGGCTCTGGGGGTTTTGCATCAAAAATTCAAGCCTATTCAGGAGCGGTTTAAAGATTTTATTGCTACACCGAAAAGTAATGGATATCAATCCATTCATACGACGGTGGTGGGCCCCGAAGGGAAATTAGTGGAAATCCAGATTCGGACCCGGGATATGGAGCAAACTGCAGAAATTGGTGTGGCAGCACACTGGCGGTATAAAGAAGGTGTCAAGGATGCGAAAAGTATAGATGGTCACGTGAAATGGCTTCGTGATTTATTGGACATCTTACAAAGTGAAGAAAATGATCCAAAAGAATTCATGCATTTACTCAAAATTGATTTATTCGGGGATGAAATATTTGTATTTACACCCAATGGAGACTTGGTTCAGCTTCCGGTCAAATCAACACCTCTTGATTTTGCATTCCAAGTCCACTCAGAAGTGGGTAAAACCTGTCTCGGCGCCAAAGTGAATCACAAGGTGGTGCCTTTAAATGCGGAACTGAATAATGGGGATACGGTAGAGGTCATTACCAGTAGTTCTCAAAGTCCCAATTATGGCTGGCTCAAATTTGCAGTCACTTCAAAAGCGCGAAACCAGATTAAGCGATACCTAAATAAACAGGAGCGTGAAGAAAGCGTCAAAATGGGAGAAGAAATTTTAACGAAAAGCTTACGCCGATTAAAAATGCTCAACCAGGCGGATGAAGTAAAGGGCGCTTATTCAAAATTTGGCTTTGGTGGTGAAAGCCAGTTGATTGAAGCGGTGGGTAAGGGTGAAATATCTGTAAGAGATATTATGGATAAACTGGCACCCCAAAAAGAAACGTTGGAAGAAGATTCAAACGAAGGCTTTTTTAAATTCCGTCGTAAAGAAAGCCGGAGTATCAAGTTAGAAGGGATTTCTAACATTATGGCCAATTTTGGCAAATGCTGCAATCCTATACCCGGTGATGATATGGTGGGCTTTATTACCCGAGGCAGAGGCATTACCGTTCATCGTTCGGCCTGTCCCAGTTTGCCATTATTAAGCGAAGAATCGGATCGGCTGGTGCCTGTGGATTGGGAAGTGGCACGATCGGATCAATTCAATGTACGATTACAAGTTGTAGGGCAAGATCGAAAAGGCTTGTTAAAGGATATGACTGAAACTATATCCAAACTCAATATCAATATGACATCTGTGGACATTAAGGTAAAGGATGCGGTGGCCACAGCCATATTCATCATCCAAGTCAATAACTTAAAGCAATTGGAGCGAGTGGTGAGAAAACTATCCAAAGTGAAAAGTATTGACTATGTGGAACGTGCCCAGCAATAATCGTTAACATAGGGGTGTAGCATGGGACGATTTCTGGCAATAGATCACGGAAATAAACGGGTGGGCTTGGCACTATCTGACCCCATGAAGATAATTGCCAAACCATTTAGAACGCTTACATTTACAGATGCTTCAGAATTATTGAATTCACTTCGAGATATAATCGAATCTGAATCGGTGGATCAAATTATTCTTGGTTTACCCAGAGGGATGAAAGGGCAGGATACAGCCCAGACCGAGGTGGTATTTGCATTCGCAGAACAATTGAAATCAGCATTGGATATTCCGATCGAATTGATTGATGAACGGCTCAGTTCTGTGAGTGCTGAAAAAGCACTAATCCAGCAGGAAGTGAAAACAGGCCATAACAAGGGTCGTATCGATGAAACGGCCGCCGCCATTTTTCTTCAACAATATTTAGATCAAATCCGTTAATGCACTTCATCCGATCAATATTTGACCGATCGCCCTATCAATTGGCCATTATCGCCGGTGTGCTCATTGGATGTGCCTATCCGCCTTTCCCTGGTGTAACCGCTTGGGTAGGGTTTATACCATTGATCCATTTTTGGTTAACTCAATCTCCTAAAGAATCGGCACGGTGGACATTTTTTGCCGGTGTTATTTCACATATCATTGCTTTTTACTGGATTGGGCTGAACTCCGGTGCGTCAATAATCGCCGCATTTTTCTCGATGACTGCTTCCATTTTATATCTATCCGCCATTTGGGCATTGTTTGGGTGGGGAATGGCCACTATCGAAAAACGATTTGGTAACAGCATCGCCATTATGCCTTTTGCCTGGGCAAGTTTGGAATGGCTTCGTGCATTTGGTCCTCTGGGGTTCCCCTGGGCAAACCTTGCCATTACGCAAACCAAAATTTTACCCTTGGTCCAAATTACAGATACTACGGGATCAGAGGGGGTGGCCTTTTGGCTCATATTGCTCAATATTTTGGTGTATCTGACCATTCGGTCTTCCGGTGATTTAGGGACGCGAAAAAATATATTGGCCCTTGTATTCATATTGCCTTGGATATTTGGTGCATTCCGTATTTACCAATTTGATTCAGTAGAAGCGAAGGAAGTCCGTTCAGTGGCAGCCATTCAGCCTAACGTAAATCCCAACCAAAAATGGGAAGCATCTTTTCGAGATCGTCTATATACAATTATGGACTCTCTCAACGCCGAAGCCTATAGTATGGAGCCGGAATTGGTGTTATGGCCCGAAGCGGCGCTCCCGGCTTACATGCGCGTGTCATCTTCTAGATTAAAGTACGAATGGCTGGTGAATGATACGAAGATTCCCCTCATGATGGGGACGGTAGATTATGATCGAGATTCTACGGGACGGCGAGTGTATAACGGGACTATATTTTTTGGTATTAACGGGAATAAAATGTATCATAAAATATTTCTCGTTCCTTTTGCAGAGTATATACCTATGTCGCCGCGGTTCCCCGCATTAAAAAACTTAAACTTTGGCCAAGCCAATTTTACCCATGGAGATGAATTTACTATATTTCCTCTGGATTCTGTATATTTCAGCAATATGATTTGCTATGAATCCACCCATCCTGCCGTGGCTCGTGGATTTATGAATAATGGCGCACGATTTCTCACGATTGAAGCGAATGATGCATGGTTGCGGAATTCATCCGGTGTTCGACAGCATTTTGAATTGGCAAGGTTGCGTGCCGTGGAGCAGCGAGTAGGTATTATCCGCAGCGCCAATACAGGTATATCGGGACTAATCCAGCCATCAGGGCGTGTGGATCAAAAGATTAAATTTGGCGATCAGGCCGTTTTCCTTGGTGAAGTTATCCTCAACCAGGGTGTAACATTTTACGGCCGATATGGAAGCGTTTTTGCACAAATGTGCTTCATTCTAACCTTGATACAGATTGTATGGTTAATCAGACGACAAAAATAGTGATATCAATCCTACTGATAAGCAATAGTGTATTGGTTGGGCAGCGAAAAGCAAAGAAGGAATTGAGTCCCGTCATTAAATCGGCTTTACTACCGGGTTGGGGGCAAAAGTCCATGGGTTTTTCTAATCGGGCTCGAATGTTTCAATATCTTGAGACAGGCTTGGTGCTGACCATTGTCGGGACGTCTACATTCTCTAATATAATGAAAAAAAATTATATGTCATTCGCCTATCAGCATGCGAATGTATCATCTGGCGGAAAGTCCCACGAATATTGGGTGGATATCGGGAATTATGATACTATCGAAGATTATAATGCAGAGCACCTGCGAAATCGTGAAATGGATGCCCTATATCCAGAAGACTTAAAATGGAGTTGGGTGTGGGATTCATCTGAAAATCGTAAAGCATTTGAGAAAAAACGAATTCAAAGTGATCAATTGAAATTGGCTGCATCATTTGGAGTAGGTGCATTGGTATTGAATCATGTCGTTTCCGCCATTGATGCCCTATATCTTACACGAGTCAAAGAAGATCTATCATTAATGATAGAGCCTTTTCATAATTTGGATGTGGGCAGTGTGGGCTATGCATTCACCTTCCGGTTTTAATTATGAGTAAGCACCCATTTGTGAATCTCTGGTTTTTTCTCGGTTTTTCCTTATCACTTCTGGCCACGGATATCTATTGGGGATGGGTAATCCACTTTGGTGTTGCATTGGCGATTGCACTATGTAATCGGGCTATTTTTCCAACGGTACTAAAACGGTTAAAGCCATTTATATTTTACTTTCCCACCATGCTCATGCTCTATATTGGATTCTCTTTATTACTTACAGACGCATCCCTTGCACATATTATGAATGAAGCAATTTTTGGTTTAACAAAGTTGATAATTATTGTGGGTGCAATGATGATTTGTTTTGAATCCACGCCCAGTCATGATATGGTAACCATGGCTCGCAGTATGTGGGTGAAAATGAATCTTCCCTGGCGGTGGGTAGAGGACTGCTTTCTATTTTTGGGGATGACATTGCGGTTTTACCCCACATTTCAATCCAATTGGACTACCGTCATGCATAGTCGCCAATCCTTGGGCATCTCCCGAGATGAGTCTCGCTTAGCCAAAGTTAAAATGGCAGCAAAGGATATGCCGGGGATGCTGATTCATCAATTGCGTCGCGCAGAAGACGTGGCCAATGCCATGGCGCTTCGAGGTTACGGCCAGACATTCCCGCGGGGTGTTACTCATCCCATTCCATTTGGAAAATATCACCTAATTCATATTGGGATAATAACACTAGGTTTTTGGCTGGTTCATCAATTTGTCCCGATTTAAAATCACCATCCAATACGACGGCACTGGTTTTCGCGGCTGGCAATTGCAGAAGTCTGATCGAACCGTGCAAGGTGAACTGGAATCCGCATTAAAAAAAATGAATAAAAATGAATTGATTCGTGTACATGGGGCAGGGCGGACGGATACGGGAGTTCACGCCACAGGACAAGTGGCCCATTTTGATTTCAGTACTGAAATGGATTCATGTGAATTGAAGGATGCCCTCAATGGCAACACACCCAGAGATATCAAAATTATGACCTGCGTTGTTGTGCCAGAGGCATTTCATGCAAGATTTTCAGCTACGAAACGATATTATAATTATCGCATCCGGACGGATGGTTTTCTGCTGGATCGCCATTATACGTGGCAAACGAATGAATTGGATATGGATCTGCTTACAGTAGCGGCGGACTGTATTGTGGGTGATCATGATTTTACTTCATTCAGTAGAAATAATGAGGAGTTGAATCACCGAAGGTGCATCATCTATGATTCTGTGTGGAAAGGGCATGACGCCGTCGTAAATTATGAAATTACAGGAAATCGATTTTTACATCATATGGTACGGTATCTCGTAGGCACCATGGTAGAAGTGGCCCGTGGTAAATTTCCATTGGATCGATTTAAATCCTTGTTAGATAACCCAACAGATTCAGTGCATATTTTTAAAGCACCGCCCAAGGGATTGGTCCTTACTCAAGTGGATTATGATGAATAAATATATTAAAACCATCATATTGTTCATCCTTATTGGATGTGGTTTTGGGCAATCTGATATTGATATTTCTCGCCGTAATGCAGTCACCAAAGCAATCCAAATGGCCAGTCCTGCGGTGGCCAGCGTGAGCGTGACCCAAGTTCAGCGATATACCATCAATCCATTTCAGCGGGATCCCTGGTTCGAATACTTTTTTCCACCCCAAATTCGCCAACGAGAGGTGAAGGGTTCAGGGTCCGGTGTGGTCATCAGTCCCGATGGATATGTGCTGACTAATGACCATGTGGTGGAGAATGCGACAAAAATTATTGTCACCCTTCCTGGCGGAAAGGAATATAATGCAGATGTGGTGGGAGTGGACGAGGTAACCGATTTGGCACTCCTAAAATTGGATGGAAGTAATTTCCCCTATGTGAAAATGGCGGACTCAGATGATTTAATTATTGGTGAGTGGGTGATTGCTTTGGGGAATCCATTTGGTTTATTTGACATGAATCAGCAACCTACGGCCACCATCGGAATTGTCAGTGGAAAAGATTTAGATTTCGGTCTTCAAAAAGGGAAAATATTTCAGGATATGATCCAGACAGATGCGGCCATTAATCCGGGAAATAGTGGCGGACCCTTGATTAATTCGAATGGTGAAGTTATCGGCATAAATACATTTATATATACAGGTAACCAATCAAAATCTGGATCAATAGGGATTGGATTTGCCATTCCTATTAATCGGGCAAGGCGCATTGCTGAAGAATTAAAAACCAAAGGCCGTATTGTCCGGGATTTCTCAACAGGGTTGCGGGCCCAGACCTTAGATCCGCGCACGGCTTCCTATCTGGATATTCCTCTAAAAGAAGGATTGATTATTACCCAAATCGATGAAAATAGTCCTGCAGAAAAAGCCAATCTTGAATATGGGGATGTGATTATTACCGTCGAAAACCAAAAAGTATTAAGTCTCAATGATATTTTAGATATTATTGAGGTGAATGATATTCGGCCCGGAGACCGCTTAAAAATGCGAATATGGCGGAATGGTCGATACCTGAATCGCACACTTACTCTAGGAAAGCTCTAACATGATAGCAAAAGAAGGTCGAGTCATATTAATTCCACTCCTACTGATTACATTTCCTGTGGGTCTTTATGCCCATTCTACGGATAATCAGGCCATGATTATTCTCTACGCCGTATTGGGTGTGTTATTTCTATTTTGCCTCAATTTTTTCAGAGATCCCAAGCGGACCATCCCTATGGATACCTCCTTGGTGCTTTCGCCTGCAGATGGTAAGGTGGTGAAAGTAACTGAAGTTAATGACCCTGAAGTGGGTGAAGGTGCAAAACTGGTGTCCATATTTCTCAGTGTATTTAATGTTCATGTGAATCGTGTACCCCTGGAAGGTGCGGTTGAATCCATGGAAAGAAAATCGGGAAAATTCCTCGCTGCATTCAACCATAAAGCATCCGATGAAAATGAACAGGTGGTCACCGTTTTATCTCATGATTCCGGCCATTATAAAATCAAGCAAATTGCTGGTTTGATCGCCAGAAGAATCTTATGTTATGCCCAACCGGGACAAAAAATGCATAAGGGAGGGCGACTTGGCTTTATCCGCTTTGGGAGCCGAACCGATTTAATTATGCCTGCCCATGTAGATGTAAAAGTAGAAGTGGGTCAGAATGTCACTGGGGGAGAAACAATTATTGGACAATTATGAACGGATTTAAATCAAAAAGACCCAAAAAATTGAAACGGTCCTTTATTCCCAATGTGGCTACCGTTTTCAATATGTTTTTGGGCTTTCTATCCATTACTCTCATCCTGAATGGGGAACCCATCAAAGCCGGTTGGGTCATGATTTTGGGCATCCTGTTTGATGTGCTTGACGGAAAGTTGGCCCGATCGATGGGACTTACATCCCGATTTGGGACAGAATTCGACTCATTGGCGGATACCATCACATTTTGCGCAGTACCTTCTGTATTGGTCTACTATACCTATGTGGAAGGATTGCCCAAACTACTTGGGGCGGCCATTAGTTTTATGCCATTATTATTTGGGACCATTCGTTTGGCCAAATTCAACGTTGCTACAGATGATGGACCGAAGCCTTACTTTATCGGATTAACCACACCTCTGGGTGCCATCACGATCGTGAGTTTCATGCTGTTTAATTTCGAAATGTATGGTGATATGGGCGATCCGCGATTGGCTTTGGTGTTGGTGGCCTTGGTTAGTTTTTTAGAAATAAGCCCTGTGCGGATTACGAAATTCCCCCTATTGAGTTTAAAACAAGGGCGTTCGAACAATCTTCGCCTCATCGGATTGGGTTTAGTGTTGGTTGGATTGCTTTTTTACCAAGGGTTGATTTTATTCCCACTCATGGCTATTTATATTTCTTGGTCGATTATACAATGGATGCTTGACCATGATCGACTTTCAGATGATACACAAATAAAATCAAAATCGGAGTATTCGAATGACTAAACGTGATATGGGGATGGTGTTCATCATCCTCCTGTTCGGCACTCTTTTTGGCACATTGCTGGGAGAACTGTTGGGATGGCTCTTACCCGATAGTGTAGTAAAAGAATTTTTCTTAAAAAGTGTTGAATTTAATCTCGGTGGATTGGTAGGTAGTGAAACTGGGGTAGTAACCCTCAACCTCATAATGTTCACCATTCAATTTGGGCTTTCACTTACATTCAATTTTACCAGCATTATCGGTTTTGCGTCGGCTTATTATTTTCTGCGGTATTTCCGGTAAGGGATATATAAATTTACCATTAGATAAATTCAAGATTTAGCGGAGGATTAGATATGTCAGGATATGAACTTCATTATGCAGCCATGCCCGGTGGATGGGAAATGGTTGTTATCGCCTTGGTCATTTTATTGATGTTTGGTGCAAAAAAATTACCCGAATTGGCCCGCGGATTGGGGCAAGGCATCCGAGAATTCAAAGGGGCAGTAGATGGTGTGAAAGATGAGTTAAAAGATACCCAAGATTCCATTGAAAATGAGCCAACTTCAGAAGAAAAATCAGAGAATTAAAATCTGAATCATAACTTTCAATAAAAAAAGGGATCGATTCGATCCCTTTTTTTATAGTTTTATCTCTTAAAATATGAAACAAAATCGTCAATCGTCCGTAAGTCCAACCAATTGCAATGATCACATTTGGTAGTCCATGGTTTCTCGCGGTGTTAATCCTTATCCCGCTTCTTTATTTTTGGCAGAGACGTTCCGCCAAATCACAAGAAGGATCTATTCGCATTTCTGCTACTGCATTGGTTTCAGATCAAATGAAAAGGCGAGGGAAGCGACGGATTCGTCTGTTAACTGCGCTCCAATATTTAACACTCTGCCTTGTATTAATGGGGTTATCCAGACCACGATTAATTGACGCTATGCAGGAGATCAATGTAGATGTGGTGGATATTGTATTGGTCATGGATATCAGTTCTTCTATGCTGGCCACGGACTTTCCTCCCAACCGCCTTGAAGCAGTTAAAAAGACAGCAAAAGATTTTATCAATGCCCGTTCCGGTGATCGGATGGGCGTTCTTGTATTTGCAGGCGAATCATTTATTCAATGTCCCTTGACCATCGATCAGGATGTGGTATTATCCCTCATGGATGAAATCAGAGTGGCAGAACAATCTTATGATGGAACTGCCATTGGTATGGCTATTGCCAATGCCACCAATCGACTTCGCCACAGTGATGCTAAAAGTAAAGTCATGATTTTGCTTTCTGACGGTAGTAACAATGCGGGGGAACTAGATCCCATCACAGCAGCGGATTTGGCAGCCAAATTTGGTATTAAGATCTATACCATTGGTGCCGGGACCAATCAGGATGTGTCATTTATTCCCGGTCGTGGATATATTCGAAATGAAATTGATGAAGAAACGCTTCGGTCCATTTCACAACGGACGAATGGACGGTATTTTCGCGCCACCAATATTTCCATATTGGAAGAAGTATATACCACCATTAATCAGTTAGAGCGCACAGAAATCGAAGTCAAAGAATATACGCGCTATCGTGAATTGTTTGGATGGTTCCTTATTCCTGCAATCATTTTTGGTTTGGGTGGTCAAACGATAGATCGAACACTGTTCCGGCGTCGCTTATGATTGATTTTAGATTTCCATTCGTACTCTATGTCTATATTCCTTTGACCATTCTCTGGTTCATTTGGATATGGCGTGGACGAAAACAAAAGATATTATCTGAAACTGATTCACGGCTTCGCTCACGTTTATTCAATCAAATGGATTTGAATCGATTAAAATGGAAACAGCGATTTTTATTGTTATCCATGGTGATGTTGGTATTTGCAGCATCAGGGCCCCAAATCGGAACGAGGCTCGCCCCATTAGATCGGAAAGGGGTAGATTTGGTTTTTTCCATAGATGTATCCACCAGTATGAATGCAGAGGATGTAAAGCCCAGCCGATTGGAAAAAGCTAAATTTGAAATATCCCAAATGATTCGCCAATTGAAAGGTGATCGCGTGGCCTTGATCGTGTTTGCCGGCTCCAGCCACATGTATTTGCCGCTTACCACCGATTATGAAGCGGCTAGGTTATTTCTCGATAAAATTGATACACAAATGATTCCGACCCAAGGAACGGCACTGAGTTCAGCCATTCAAACGGGATTATCTGCATTTACAGAAGATGATTCGAAATATAAGGTTTTGGTGTTGGTCACGGATGGGGAGGATCATGAAGGACAAGCGATTGATCTAGCAAAACAAGCGGCAAGCAGAGGGATGATTATCCATACGGTGGGTGTGGGCACTGCATCGGGCTCGCTCATTCCTGTCGTTGATAAGCAAGGTATTCGAGATTATAAGCGTGACGGTTCGGGCAAATTGATAACATCCGTTATCAATGAAGCCATTCTTAATGATATTGCCAATGCAGGGAACGGTACTTATGTTATATTTGATAATAAGCCGGCTAATTTCCGGGGCATTATGACGGCCATTGATAGTATGGAAAAACGCACATTAAAGTCACATATCTATTCCGAATATGAAGATCGGTATCAGTCCTTCGCCATTTTATCCATGGGATTGATGGTAGTTGGTATGCTGATCCCCACCCGAAGAAAAGGCGATGATACCTGGCGAGGCCGTTTTGTTCAGTAAGTCTTTCATCCCATTTCTGTTTATTTCATCTGAACTGTTGGGGCAGGATAATGGTATGAAACATTATGAAAATCAAGAATTTGAAGCGGCCCAACAATATTATGAATCAGTCATTATGGAGCAGGGAAACAATGAAGAAGCCCACTTTGGTCGCGGTGCATCCTCATTTCAACGAGGAGATTTAGAAACAGCAAAACAATCCTTTGAGCAATCCTTGAAATCTGAAGATGCATCTCTTCAGGCCAAAGCCATGTATAATTTGGGGAATACCTTCTATCAAAATCAAAAAACAGAAGAAGCCTTGGCCTTTTATAGAAGAGCACTGGAGTTGGACCCGACGGATAAAGAAGCAAAATACAATTACGAATATTTAAAGTATCAGCAAGAACCGCCGAAAGATGAAAATCAAGAGCAGGATCAAAATCAAGATCAAGAAAACAAAGACCAGGAAGAACAGGAGCAAGATAAACAGGAGCAAGATAAACAGGAAAAAGAGGAAGAAGAGCAGGAGAACCAAGAAGAAGAGGATGAAAAGCAGGAAGAGCAAAACCAGGACCAGCAGCAACAACAAGAGCAACAGCAGCAGCAACAACAAGAAGCATCTGAAGAAGAAAAAGCACAAGATTTAAAGCAAGCAGAAAGCATCCTTGATGCCCTGAAGCAGGATGAAAAAATTATGCAGAAGCAGCAAATTGCTCGCGCCAAATCACGAAAGTTGGCAAAGGACTGGTAATGCTGAAGCGAGTTTCCCAAATTTTCTTATTTGTTGGTTTTCTATGGGGGCAAGTCTCTGTTACTGCGTCTGTAGATGTGAATCGCATTTCTCAAATTGAAACAGTGGGATTTAAGATTGTAGCCACCAATGCAGATGGTACACCGAATGTAGATATTTCCCCACTGCTTAAAAATTTCAAAATAGTGTCAGGTCCTGCCCAACAAACCAATATCCAATGGGTGAACGGTGCAATGACAAGTTCTCGTAGCCTCAGTTGGACCCTATTGGCAAAAAAAGAAGGAAAGCTCAATATCCCCGGACTCAATGTAAACGTTGGGAAGCAGGTCTATCGTACCAAACCCATTGGAATTACAGTTGAAAGGGGCGCCGGCCGTGCCCAAATGGCCAATTTATTTATTGAAGCCAAACCGGACAAGGAACAGGCCTATCCCGGAGAGCAGGTTACGGTCACTTATCGGTTATTTACTCGATTAAACTTATCCATCGAAGATATAGAATATCCAAAAAGTGTTGGTTTCTGGAATGAAGATCTCCGTGTGGCACAAACAGTACGATTTAGAGATACCCAGATTAATGGGGTTGGTTATAAAGTGGCCACTCTATATAAATCGGCCATGTTTCCCACACAAACGGGAGATTTGGTCATTGCGCCCATGACCGCCATTTGCAATGTAGAGAAACCATCCAAAAGACGGCCAAGCGGCGTTTTTGACGATCCATTTTTTAATTCCATGTTTCGAGAAACTCAGCGGCAATTCATTCAGTCTGACTCATTAAAGATTACCGTCATGTCTTATCCCAAATCACCGCCGGCAGATTTTACAGGTGCCGTGGGGAAATTTGATGTGGTTTCTTGGGTAGATACATCAGTAGTTAAGGTGAATGAAGCCATTACGTTTAAGGTGAGGCTTAAGGGAACGGGAAATTTGAATCAATTCAATATGAATACGATTAACTTTCCACAGAACATGGAAGTATTTCCGCCCACATCATCTTTTGAGCGGGATGAATTTCGAGATCAACTCACTGGCGAACTTTCATTGGAATATATCTTAATACCTCGAATTCCAGGGGAGTTCAGGTTAAATCCGGTGACGTTGACCTATTTTGATCCGACAATAGATCAATTTGTGACAGCCAGAAGTCCATCTGAATCTATAACGGTAAAACCCGGTGATAAATCAGAAATTGCTTCCACAGGCATCAATCGAGAAGATGTTGCCTTTATTGGCGAGGATATTCGATATATTCGCACCCAAACATCAAAATGGACGCCAAGGGGCGAACAATCTATCCCCATTTGGGTATGGGGTACATACTTCATCGCCGCAGGATTATTCATATTTCCACGCATGTTTTCAAAAGTCCAATCGAATCGGTCGTCTACCGCCGGTATAAGGCGAGCCAAGGGCGCCTTAAAAGTGGCATTACAATCGTTAAGTACTCAAGATGAGGATCCGTTTACCCATACGGCAGAAGTCATGTATCGGTACTTTCAATCCAAATTATTTTTAGCCTCAGAACATTTAGATCCCATGATATTAGAAACCGCTTTGATGAATAAAATATCCAATCCATTAATTCTTGAAACGGTGGCCATTGCCAAAATTTGTGATGCAGGCCGGTTTGGCCCTGAAGCCAGTGAAGCAAAAGATACACTCCAAATGCAGGCCGGGGAACTTTTAAAGCAAATCGATGGTGAGTTGGCATGAACCGTATAATTCTCATGTTATGCATTACCTTCGGCTGGGCCCAGTCTCCCGATTCACTCTATCAATTGGGGAATCGTTATTATGAAGCGGAGCAATATCAACAGGCTGCCAATACATACGAAAAACTTTCCCATCAGGTGGTCCATGAAGATTTGTTTCTTAATTTGGGCAATGCCTATTTCAGGATGGGTGAATTAGGCCATGCCATTTGGGCTTATGAAAAGGGTTATGATTTATCGCCCAGGAATGGAGATCTGAATTATAATTTAAATTTTGTTCGGGCCCAAGTGCGAGATAGAATTATGCCGCCGGATGATTTTATTTTTGTAGCCATATATCGTGCCATTGTAGAAAAATTAACTATTTTGGATCTCATTACTTTGGCCGGATTTCTCTTTATGGGATTGGGTGGTATTTACGTACTGAGAGCGAATGGTTTGATTGCTGATCGGATCGGAGGTATTGTAAACGGATTTTTACTGGTGTTCCTATTATCCACAGGTTGGATCATGCTGGATAAATACTGGGAAGTATCCGATGAGAAAGAAGCCATTGTAATTGTTGCCGCTGTAGATGTACGGTCAGCACCCATTGAACGTGGAGAGAATGTGGTCTTTCGTATCCATGAAGGAACCAAAGTGGATATTACCACCACCCAGGCCGGTTGGGTTGAGGTCATCCTTCTAGATGGAAAAAAAGGATGGATGGTCGCAGAAAACGTCCGCACGCTATGAAGTATTTAATATTTGTTCTCGCGATCAGTCTTTGTTTGGCTCAATCTGGTAAAATCAAATTTGATCCCAGCAAATTAAAAAACCCCAAACCCCGATGGCCAAAAATTATTTCTCCACTCACTGTGGATAGCCGATGGATGAAAACGGAGACGATTGATTCTGCCCAGGTCATTATTGAAGGGTTTCGTGTTCAGGTATTGGCCACAGGAGATAGAGGTAAGGCCGAAAATTTAAAAAATGATTTATCCTTTAAGTATACCCATGATATCTATGTCATTTTTGAAGCACCTAACTATAAAGTTCGGATGGGCAATTTTATTGATCGTAAACATGCAGAATCATTTCGCCAATCATTGGTAAATAGTGGATATCCTTCTGCATGGATTATCCGTACACGAATTGAACCGAATTTGAAATAAGCTTACGACTAAATCTTTTCGGAAGTTTTTGTTTAATTATAGTCCGCTTATTTTTGAGATCATAGGTACGCTATCTCCCAATCGGATCTTCCGCAAAGTAATCTATTTATATACTATATATCGAATCAAAGTCCAGAATGACAATGTCGTAAAAAAATTAATCTATTTTCATTTCTTCGATTATTCTTTCACAATAATCAATAATATATTACAAGTCCTCTTTCTAAAAGTGATACTTCCGATTATCAACAATATCCGCCGCATCTCTTAGTTCCATCATCCAATTCTGGAATGCGAGGGTTTGTTTTTGACGGGTAAGATCTGCCCGAACAATATCTTTTTGGGATGTCCAAGCAGTTGAGTCAAAGGCACTCACATTCAACACTTGGATTAAACTGTGTCCCCGATTTGTTTTGATGGGTCCCAGCAAATCGCCTGTGTTGGCATTCAGTAAAGCACCCATGACTTGACCGGAACGGCCTAATGAAATAAAGGATCCTTTTAATTTCTTTTCATCAGAAGGGACGAAATCCAATTTGTCATTCCCTTCTTTTAATGATTGAAATGAAGAGCCACCTTCAACTTGAGAACGTAGTTCTGAGGCGTAAGATTCGGTAGCCACCGTTTCTCTCTTCTTGCTAATGGATGCATAGACTTGAGTTCGCACATCTTCAAATGAGGCTATGCCTTTAGGAGAGATGGAGTCCAGAACAAAAACAGCATAATAATCATCAGTTTCCATTGGGTCTGAAATGGTGCCAATTTCTGTATCGGTGTGGTAGGCCCAGCGTACACCGGATCTAAACATACCTATGCTGCCTAGAAATAAGTCATTTTCGCCAATATAATTGGCTTGTTGGGGCGTGACTGAATGGCTATCCTGAGCTACAGCAAAACCATAATCTTGGGCATCATAACTAAATAACGTGGCTTTACGGCGGATGGCTGTTCGTGTATTTTGACCCATTTCAATATTAATCAAAATATGTGCTGCTTTTACCTGGTGGTTGTCTTTTCCTTTATTTCGGATACTATCCACTTTAATGACGTGATAGCCAAATTGGGTTAAGATAGGGCCAACTACAGCACCTGCTTTTGCATTAAAAACCGCTTGATCAAACTCAGGAACCATTTGGCCTTTTCCAAACCAACCCAAATCACCACCACGGCCAGAGTCAGGAGTAACCTGATTGCCCGGGTCCATTGTGTGAATATTGGCCAATTTCCCGAAATCATCCCCATCACTGTAAGCTATAATAATATCTAAAGCTTCTTGCTTCACTCGAAGTGTATCTTCTTGGGTGGGCGCTTTTGGCCAACTGACATATGAAAGGTGACGCTTCTCTTCCCGTTTAAAGTCATCTCTGCGAGATTTATAGTCCGCCATCAGTTCATCTTCAGATGGATCTGTAACCCGATCTTTAACTGCAGCCGGTACCACATGAAGTGCGGATATGGTAAAATCTGTATTCCGTTTGATGAATTCTTCATGCACATCCTGATCGGAAACAACAGCAGACACATTGATATATTGTTGGAGTTTGAAACGGGGGAGGTAAAACTCACGCATCCATGCCTCAATCGGTGTCCAATCGATCATGCCCGGTGTATTGAGTGCTTGCCGATATGTTTCTTCATCAAAAGTATTATTGGCCATGAATAGCTGTTGAATATCCATGGGTGGATTATTTTCTAAATGAAATAGAATTTCATCGTTGGATATGGTGATATCCAGATCTTCGATGGCCTGTTCAGTAAGACGCTCTTCGATAAACGAATTCCAAACCTCTTCACGGACTCTCTCTAAATACTGATCTGATACTTCAGTACCTGAATTACGGATTGCCTCCATACGTGCATTCACAGCTTGATTGAACTGACTTGGCGTTATCTTGAATCCGTTCACAGAACCAATTGCTTCTGCTGGATTCACTCGACCGAGGAGTTGGTCAATAATATTTGCACCGCCGACTAAGCCTCCAACAGTCATGCTCAACAAGAAAAGCGCTAAAAGGGTCCATAGAACCACATGCATCCGATTCCGGAGCGTTGTCATCATTCCCATAAAAATTTGTCCTTAACTAAAAGTATGATTAGAACTTCAAAAGAAGGGGTGCGAATTTATGTTTTTGTCATACCCAATGGCAATGAGCAAAGGTAATGTTTTTGACAAAGCAGTTATTAAGTTAATTCGACACTTTCTCTCATTTGACCGTGTGGATTTCTGCATATAACTTCTGCTTCAATTTTGAGTATTTTATTTGTCAAGTACAAATCCCACATCTGATCAACATCCATTAATTCAAACGGGCCCAATGTCAGAATTGTATTCTTCCATGATTCGCTGTGAATCCTGTCCACGCATTGTTGATTTTCGTACCCAAGTGGCCCAAGCCAAACGAAAACAGTTTATGGATTGGACCTATTGGGGGAAGCCCATCCCGGGATATGGTGACCCCAATGGAGAGTTGCTTTTGGTTGGATTAGCGCCAGCTGCCCATGGAGGTAACCGAACAGCACGCGTATTTACTGGCGATAAATCAGCGGATTTCCTTATCCACTGTCTTCATAAAGAGGGGATTGCCAATCAATCTAATTCAGATGCATTGGATGATGGACTGGAATTAAACAATGCATTTATGACACCCGTATTGAAGTGCGTACCCCCACAGGATAAACCCACTGCAGAAGAATTACGAAATTGTGCGCCATATTTCAGCAAGGAGATGTCCATTTTAAAAAATGTTAAAATCATATTGGCATTGGGGAAAATTGGTTTTGATGGATGCCTAAAATACTTTCGTAAAGATTTTGATATTAAATTGAAGGACCATCCTTTCGGACATAATCGACAATATCTCCTCCCCAATGGAAAAATATTATGGGGATGTTATCATCCAAGCCCGCGGAATGTGAATACAGGCAGGATGAATGTAGAAATGATGACATCCTTACTTAGACAAATTAAGAGGACCTTAGAAGTATGACGCAACGACTACTATTAATTGGATTAATGATAACGACCGCGATTGCAGAAAATAAACGACTTTCATTTGAAGATGTGCAAGGGAAGTCTCCCTTTGAATATGCCCGTTTGGGTATGATGCAGTGGTATGCTGAAAAAAATGCCTATTTGGCTTGGGGAAAAGGTGATTATAAAGGGGATATTGTTAAAGTAACCTTTCCGGAAAAGGATACAGTCACCTTTGTAGAAGAAAGTGTATTAATGGTGGATGGGGAAAAACTAAAGGTAAGTCGCTTTTCTTTAGCCAAGACTGGAACCAAACTGCTCCTTTTATCCAATCGTGAAAAGATTTGGCGCCATTCTTACTACGGGACTTACCACGTATTGGATGTTGCCACACAAACGATTGAACAAGTCAGCAATGATAATACAAGACTTCGGAATGTGAAAATGTCTCCAGACGGATCTAAAGTAGCCTATGTACGTGAAGACAATAATCTTTATGTTTATGACTTGAATAGAAATCGTGAAAAACAATTGGCCACCAATGGGTCGGAATTGATATTAAATGGTCATTTTGGCTGGGTTTATGAAGAAGAATTTGGGTCATATGATGCCTATCGATGGAGTCAGGATAGTCGGCAAATCGCCTTTTGGGAAATAAATCAATCCAAAGTGCCTGTCTTTACCATGTTTGATGAATTGTCTTTGTACCCCACCACACAAGAGATTCGATATCCAAAAGCGGGCCAGACCAACCCCACCATGTCCATTTTTGTTGTGAATGTAAAAAATGCCCGTCGTAAAAAAATGAATATCGGCGATAATCATGACATGTATTATCCATGGATGGAATGGACAGAACAAGACAAATTAACCGTTATGCGGATGAACCGCCTCCAAAACCATTGGGAATTTCTTACGGTGGCCACTACCAATGGAAAGTCCGTTTCAGGTTTAACTGAATCGGACCCAAGTGGGTGGGTGGAACTCCACCGCCATTATCATTTTCTTAAAAATGGGAATATACTTTGGGTATCAGAACAGTCCGGATGGCATCATATTTATATTCATTCAGCTGAAGGCCAGTTGGTCAATCAAATTACGTATGGTGAGTGGGAAGTAAAGGGCATCAAAAAAGTAGATGAAGCCAATCAGAAAGTTTATTTCATGGCCAACAAAGAATCCACGTTTGAAAATCGATTTTATAGTGTGAATTTTGATGGTACCGGTCTCAAGCTATTAACAAAAGAACCGGGATCACATTTTGTACGTATTCTACCTGAAGGTGATGGGTTTATCGACTCTTACTCCAGTTTGATTACCCCTTCAAAACATATACTGAAAGATATGGATGGGAATATACAGAAAATTTTAGGAGAGACAGACAAATCCCAGTTCGAAGCATACGATTGGTCATATCCTGAAATTATTCATTTCAAAACGGCCGATGGTACTGCAACCCTGGATGGTATTATTACCTATCCGCCGGATTATAAAAAAGGCCGGCGGTATCCTGTAATCGTATATGGATATGGCATGCCCGGCACCCAAATTGTAAATAATCGTTGGGGGGGTGTATGGAATCAATATTTAGTACAGCAGGGATACATCGTATTTTCTATGGATGCACGAGGCATGAGTGGCCGGGGGGAGGCGTTTAAAAACTTAAGTTATGGAGATATGGCTCAGTATTTAGGCAAAGATACTGCCACAGGGGTTCAATATTTGGTGGATAAGGGTATTGCAGACCCAAACCGGATAGGCGCATGGGGTTGGTCCGGCGGAGGATATTTTACAGGACTTATGCTCACAAAAAATGCACATTTGTTTGATGTGGGTGTATCTGTAGCCCCGGTGATGGATTTTAGGTTGTATGACACTATATATACTGAGCGATCTATGGGGCTACCTCAGGATAATAAAGCGGGATATGATTCAACGTCAGTATTGTCATATGTGGACCGATTTAATGGAAAGCTTTTGGTCATCCATGGTACAGGAGATGATAATGTCCATTCTCAAAATATGACATGGCTTGTAGAAGAATTTGTGAAGCATGATAAACAATTGGATACATTTTATTATCCAAGCCGCCCCCATGGCATGCAAGGGGGAAATGCGAGAAAAAATCTTTACCGTAAAGTGATAAATTATTTTAATGATCATTTGAGGGGCAAAGCCTTGATAGAACGTAACAATTAATTGGAGCGCGTTTATATATCGCATTATTTTCTTGCACTAAATGGGACCGTAGCGCAGTTGGGAGAGCGCTTGAATGGCATTCAAGAGGTCGTCAGTTCGCGCGTCTTTAAAAACTTTCCTTTTATCGTCTGTAAATCATTCAATTTCT
>CEUZ01037355.1_pt1 | contig 28624 bp, 23 predicted proteins | sample 361511 | NCBI WGS metagenome assembly CEUZ01 (sample SAMEA2622822, study PRJEB7988) | marine metagenome | biome: marine biome (ENVO:00000447); feature: surface water layer (ENVO:00002042); material: "saline water (ENVO:00002010), including plankton (ENVO:xxxxxxxx)" | depth 5 m | reverse complement strand
ACTCTGATAAAGTTGTAAAAGAAAAGTATCCTGCCATAATCGATTCTTCATCGCTTATAGGTGGTATTCAGATACAGGGTAGGGCATCCATTGGTGGTAATTTGTGTAATGCAGCTCCGAGCGCTGATTCCATTCCATCATTGATAGCATTAGGAGCGACAGCAAATTTACTAGGGTCGTCAGGGACCCGCCAGGTAGCCGTTGAAGATTTTTGTAAGGGACCAGGCAAGACAGTATTATCCGATGATGAAGTTCTTGTTTCTATTAGCCTTCCCGCACCTAAACACAATCAAGGTTCTCGATATATTAGGTTTATCCCAAGAAATGAAATGGATATAGCCGTGGCAGGTGTAGGTGTTTCAGTGGTGGTTGAAGATGGTACATTCCAAGAAGCCAAGATAGCATTATCATCTGTGGCACCAACTCCGTTGTATGTGAAAGAAGCAGGGGAATCATTGATTGGAAAGACAGTTAATGACGAAAACATATCTGTAGCAGCGGGAATTGCTAAATCAACGGCATCTCCGATCACAGATATGCGAGGTACTGCAGAGTACAGAAAACATCTTTGTGAAGTTTTAACCCGTCGAGCAATAAATACGGCCATAGAAAGAGCCAATGGAGGGAAGTAGATGCCAGGTAAAACACATGTTAAAACAAAGATAAATGGAGAAGACATTGAGTTTCTATGTGAGCCACGGCAGAGTCTTTTGGAATGTCTAAGAGATGTGGTTGGGCTTACTGGCAGTAAAGAAGGCTGTAATGATGGTAACTGTGGTGCTTGTACTGTTAATCTTGACGGTAGAATAGTCACATCTTGCCTAGTTCTGGGAGTCGAAGCACAAGATGCAGAAATCGAAACGATTGAAGGGGTAGCGAGTCCCGAAGGGTTGCATCCGATACAACAGGCTTTTCTGGAAAATGCGGCCCTGCAGTGTGGTATTTGTACACCTGGCTTCATAGTTGCATCCAAAGCGTTGTTAGAACAAGAACCATCTCCATCTGAACACAGGATAAGGTTCTGGTTGGCCGGGAATCTATGTAGATGTACTGGCTATGACAAGATTGTCAGGGCAGTGAAGGATGCTTCTGAGAAAATGGTGTCTTCTAGTTAGATAGTTGTTTTAGATAAATAAACGACCAGTATTCTAAGTTTGGAGGTAAAGCTTTGGCTACCGCTCAAGAATCTAAAAAATCAAAAAATTACAAGATTATTGGAACTCGTCCAATACGACATGATGGTGCGGACAAAGTTACGGGAAGAGCAAAGTATGGGGTTGATTATCAGAGTACAGGTGTGTTGTTTGGGAAGATTCTAAGGAGTCCTCATGCTCACGCTAATATACGATCAATTGATACAATCAAAGCGAGTGCCTACCCAGGCGTTCGTTCAGTAGTAACAGGTAGTGATTTTCCAGAGACCGTGAACGAAGATGGCAAGGACAGGAAAGTGACTCTTGGAGAATTATCTACAGATATGAAATACCTTCGAGAAGGTATAATGGCTACAAAGAAGGTTTTATTTAAGGGGCAGCCTGTAGCAGCTGTGTCTGGCATAAATCAGCATGTAGCTGAAGAAGCTGCTAAGTTGATAGAAATTGATTATGAGATACTTCCTTCTGTGACTGATGTAAAAGCGGCGATGAAACCAGACGCACCTCTTTTACACGAAGATCTTGAAACTGAAGAATTTGGAGAAAAAACAGGAAAGATTAGTAATATTGCTGAACATTTCCAAAATAGACTTGGAGATATTTCAAAAGGTTTTGCCGATGCTGATGTAGTAATAGAGCGTGAATTTAACACTGCTACAGTCCATCAAGGCTATATAGAACCTCACAACTGTACTGTGCATTGGAATGATGACGGTCGACTTCATATCTGGAATAGTTCACAGGGTCCATTTCATATTCGTGACGCTACGGCTGAAATACTTGAAATACCTTTGGGACAGGTTAAATTGACTCCCATGGAAATTGGTGGCGGTTTTGGTGGCAAATTTGAGCCATATGGTGAGCCTGTTGCAGCTCTTTTATCACGAAAAGCCCACGCTCCAGTAAAAATAGTAATGACTAGGGCCGAAGAATTTGAATCGACTGGGCCTACTCCTGGTTCATATATCAAGGTTAAAATGGGCGCGAAAAATGATGGAACATTTGTTGCAGCTCAGGCCTACCTAGCATATGAAGCAGGAGCTTTCCCAGGGTCTCCAGTCAGTGCTGCTGGCGAATGCGTGTTTGGTCCTTACAGTATTGAGAATATGCAGGTTGATGGTTATGACGTGGTGGTGAATAAACCAAAAACTGCAGCCTATAGGGCTCCAGGCGCTACAAATGCTGAGTTTGCTAGCGAAACTGTTGTTGATGAGTTGGCAGAACAATTAGGTATAGATCCTATAGAAATAAGATTAAAGAATGCAGCAAAGGAAGGTACTAGGCGTGCTGATGGAACACCGTATGCAAGTATCGGGTGTGTAGAAGTATTAGAGGCACTCCGGGATCATCCTCACTATACAGCTCCACTTGAAGGTCCTAACAAAGGTAGAGGGGTCGCCATTGGTTATTGGATGAACGCTGGATTGCAATCTTCAGTAAACCTGGCTGTGAACAATGATGGTACAGTAGGCTTAACAGAGGGTTCCCCTGATATTGGTGGCAGTCGAACTTCTATTTCGATGCAGGCTGCAGAGGTTCTTGGTATTCCAGCAGAGGACTTTCATCCAGCAGTTGTAGATACAGATTCTATTGGTTGGACTTTCGGTACTGGAGGTAGTCGAACTACTTTTGCTACGGGAATGGCCGCTTATGAAGCTGCCCAAGATGTGAAACGGCAAATGATTGCTAGAGCAGCACTCCTTTGGGATATCAGCATAGATTCAATCGAATGGGACGATGGCGTGGTAAAGGAAACAGGGAAATCTGGTAGAGAAATCACCTTCAAAGAATTATCTGCTGAACTGAATGATACTGGAGGACCTGTCGTTGGTAGAGGTTCAGTTGATGCGAAAGGGCAGGGTGGTTCTTTTGCTGGTTTAATCGTTGATGTTGATATTGATGATGAAACCGGAAAGATCAATGTTACTAGAGCAACGATTGCTCAAGATGTTGGTAAGGCGATACACCCTAGCTATGTTGAAGGTCAATTGCAGGGGGGGACTGTGCAAGGGATTGGTTGGGCTCTTAATGAAGAGTACTTTATGGATGATTCTGGCAGAATGTCAAACAGTACATTTTTAGATTATCGTATCCCATTGGCATTAGATTTACCGATGATAGATACAGTAATTGTAGAGGTGCCCGCTCCATCTCATCCATTTGGTGTACGCGGTGTAGGTGAAGTTAATATAGTTCCACCACCGGCTGCTATTGCCAATGCTGTATATAGAGCGGCTAACATAAGGATGGATGTTCTTCCTATGAATCCTTCAAATGTAATGCAAGCTTTATGGAATTCGAATGGTGTATAGGAGACATGGCTACTGTATTCATACCTTCTCTGATGCAAAAATTGACTGAAGGCCATCAGAAAGTAGAAATTTCAGGTGCCAATATAAGGGAAATCGTTGAAAACTTAGAACAAGAATATCCTGGTACTAAGGAACGATTGGTTGATGGTTACAAGATTAAACCCAATATCTCTGTAGCGATTGATGGAGAAGTTAGCCCATTAGGTATATTAGAAAAGGTAAAAAACGACAGCGAAGTACATTTTTTGCCAGCGATTGGTGGGGGTTAGGTTTAAAAGAGACTTTAGACTTGCGCGAATTGAGGGTCGATGTCAGCTACTGACATCGACCCTCAATTCGTAAGCAATGAAAAAATCATCTAAATTTAGGAGCTATTTATGAAAACTGAGAAACAATTTAAAGGGGTTATGGTTCCGATACTAACTCCATTAAAACCCGATGAAACGGTTGATGTGGTATCGATGAGGCGGCTTGTAAACTACTTGATTGAAGGAGGAGTTCACGGTATTTGGGCTGCAGGTACAACAGGTGAATTCGCAGCCCTTGAAGATAGTGAAAGAATCATAGCAATTGAGACGGTAGTGGAAGAGGTAGATGGCAGAATACCCGTTATAGCTAATCTTTCCGCTGCTAGTACCAAATTAGTAGTTAAGTTATGCGAGCTAACATCGGACTTAGAAGTAGATGGTATTGCGGCTACCCCTCCATATTATTATCCGAACTCTCAAGATGAGGTTATAGAACATTTTAAACACATAAAAGCAAATTCTGATAAACCATTATGGATATATAATATTCCTTCAACTGTAAAAACAATAGTTGAGCCGCAAGTCATCGCTAAATTGGCAAAGGACGGTATTGCTGTTGGTGTTAAAGATAGTTCCGGTTCAGGAGAGGCTTTTGCGCAGATGAAGGTTATGTGTGATGAAGTGGAATCGGGATTTTACAAATTTGTGGGATCCTTATTTAGGATAACGTCCTCTCGTGGCATAGGTGCAGATGGAGTTATTCCAGGAATCGCAAATCTTGCTCCAGAAATAGTATCAAAGGCCTGGACTGCTGGAGAAGAGGGTAATAGTGAAGTCGCTCGTATATACAATGAAAAAATCTTTACAGCTAATAGAATAACTAAATTGGCAACTGGTGGTGGAATGAATGCAGGTAGTTTTTCTGGAATGAAAGCTGCACTGAAGAAAATAGGCATTATTGAGCATGACACAGTGACACGCCCTCTTAGGCCATTGACTACTGAGGAGCAAGATCTAATTAACCCAATTATTAAAGAAATCAACCTTAGTAATTAAAACAGGGTTCTGTAGATTTGGGTAATATTCTTTGTTATAGTATCACTGAAGTAGCGTTCTTCTATATTCGATTTCAGTAAGCTGTTTTGATCTGCCAATCTGGTGTATTCAGGAGAAGTAATTTGGTAGCAGAAGATTTTGGATTCAAAAAATTTGCAGAGAATTCTTTTTATCGGAAACAAAATGCCAGACTTGTCGATATGGCAGAAGTTTCTTCAGGACAAAGAATAATCGATCTGGCCTGCGGTAATGGAAGTGTGACTAGGCTCATATTAGATAGGCTTAGAGGAGCCTGTAATTCGGCAGTTATAGGTATAGACCACTCTTCTGAAATGTTAAAGATCGCAGTGGAAGAATTGAAAGACCGCAAGGATGCAGCAGTGCAATTTGTCCAGTCCCAAGTAGAGCATATATCTGAATCTGTGAAAGATTCAGTAGATACTGTTATTTTTTGTAATGCAATCCATTACGTCCCTAATAAGGAAGAGTTACTGAGTGAAATTTGCAAGACTTTGAAGCCCGGAGGAAAGCTGGCTTTTAATACATCGTTTTTTGATGGAGCTCATCCATCTGAAACCATGATTTTTGCCAGAAAATGGATGTTGAAATCACTGAGGATATTGAGAACAGAGCATGGATTGTCACCAAATCGAGGTAGTAAGGTACAGTCGAGAAAACAGCTTAAGGCTGAAGAATACCGGGACCTTGTTGAGCAAAACGGTTTTAGAATTGAAAAAGAAGAGATTGAAACTGTTTCTGTGCCATTGGATGGATGGCGAGATATTAGTGGATTTAGTGATTTTATAGAAGGTGTAATGCCAGGGGTGCCAATGGACAGAGCTAGTAGTGCACTTCAAACGGGATGTGAACTAACATTTGATGAATTGAATGTGGATGTAATGCCAAGGAATTGGCTTAGAATATTGGCAGTAAAAATTTGAAGGTTGTTATTGCCTGATCAAGGAATATAAATCATCTTCAATTTTATTCGATAAAGCAATTTTGGTTAAGGTTTCACATTGGTTTGTGAAGAAATGTAAGAAAAAAATAAGGGAGTTTGCCAGATGAGCATTAGGGTAGGAATAAATGGTTTCGGTAGAATTGGTAGGCAAGTTACTCGAGCGATATTTGAGAGACATCCTGAGAAACTTAAACTTGTAGCAATTAATGATCTGGCAGATCCTCCTACTAACGCACACCTATTTAAATATGATACCAATTATGGGGTTTATCCGGGTACAGTAGAACCAACTGAGGATAGTTTGGTTATAGATGGAAATGAAGTTAAGGTCTTAGCCGAAAGGAATCCTTCTGATTTGCCCTGGGCGAGATATGGGGTTGACTTAGTTATCGAATCCACTGGGTTTTTTACTGACGGTTCAGCCGCAGCAGGTCATTGTAAAGGGGGAGCAAAAAAGGTAATTATTTCAGCGCCAGCAAAAGGAGAGGATATCACGATAGTGATGGGCGTAAATGACTCAGTATATGATCCAAAGGCTCATAAAATCGTTTCTAATGCCTCTTGTACTACCAATTGTATAGCTACGATGACTAAAGTTTTAGATGATAACTTCACGGTTGAACGGGGCCTGATGACAACGATACATTCCTACACGGGTGACCAAAATATACTTGATAGAGTCCATGAAGATTTGAGACGAGCTAGAGCAGCAGCACTTAACATAATTCCCACCACTACTGGAGCTGCTAAAGCTGTAGGCTTGGTTTTACCTGAACTCAACGGGAAGATTCATGGGATGGCTTTTAGGGTTCCAACTCCCACCGGTTCAGTTACTGATTTTGTTGCTAATATCAAGAATGCAGCTTCAGTTGAGGATATAAATGGGGCTTATCAAGAGGCGGCTACAGGAGCTATGGAAGGCATATTAGATTATTCTGATCAACCTCTTGTTAGTAGTGATTACATAGGTAATTCAAATAGTGCAATTATTGATGGACAGTCAACTATGTCTATGGAAAAAGATCTTGTAAAAGTAGTTGGTTGGTATGATAACGAGTGGGGGTATAGTTGCAGGACTGCTGACCTTGCGGCTTTCATGGCAGATCGAGGAATTTAGTTTAGGATACGACTTCATATTTATATTTCAGAGCCGGCTGAATTCCCCGGACCTTACTTTAAAATGTGTCATATGAGGTAAAAGTGATTGGTCAATGGATTCTAAATCAGCAGTGGTTGTAAAAGACTGCTGATATCTGGATATGTGTTCAAATAATTGGGCACGTCTTTTTTTATCTAACTCAGATAAAAAGTCATCGAGTAATAAAATTGGCATCTGATCACTTTCTTCTTCAATTTTGATAGCCTCGGCAAGTTTTAATGATAGAATCGCTGTTCTAATTTGCCCTCGAGATGCATATTTGGCAGCAGACATTCCTTGAAGGGTCACTGACATTTCGTCACGATGAGGTCCTGTAGTTGTATGTTTTTGTATTAAGTCTTTATTACGGTTGAGAGAAAGTTTTTCCATGAAAAGTTCACCGCAAACGCTCTCATTAAACTTGTCGGATGGGTCTATATTAGGTTCGTATGATAGATGTAGGATTTCTTTGTTATTTGAAAGATCTTTATAGATTTTATTTACTGTTGATGATAGGGATTCGATAGCTTTTGACCGGGCTATCATGATGTATTGACCATGTTGTATTAGTGACCTGTCCCAAAAATCTAGTTCAGAAATAGTTGAACGATTTTCAGCGATAGCTCTTAGCAAGTGGTTTCTTTGAACTACGGTATGATGATATTTTTGAACTGATCTTAAGTAGTTGCTGTCAAATTGAGATATGAGAATGTCTAGATAGCGTCGCCTGTCAGAGGGACTTCCTAAAATTATGTCTAAGTTTTGGGATGTGAAAGTGACGGTTGGTATCTTTCCAACTAATTGGTAAGGCTGGGTAGAGGCTCCATTTATCTTGTAGAATTTTTGAGATATTCGGTTTGCTGATCTATAATTTTCTGTTTTCATACCTTCTCGAACAGTGGCATTATTAGGAGGTATTTTGAACGCTATTTGAATTTTTAGAGAGCTCGAAGTTTGTTGGGCCGTTGCAGATAAGGTGGTATATGTATCGATAATAGAAGGGTTTTGCCATCTAACTAGTTCATTATCACTGGATGTCCTTAGCGATTTACCTAGTGATATGAGGTTTAACGCTTCTATAATGTTGCTTTTACCCTGCCCATTTGTTCCTTCAATAAGTACCATACCAGGTTCAAATGCAAGATCTAGCTGTTCATAATTGCGAAAGTTAACAAGATTGAGGTTACTAAAATAAATCAAGGTTTTGAAGAAAAGATCACAAGATTTCCTTTAAATCTTAGCATATTTAGTGAGTAGTTTGATCATATTTATATACGATTGGCATAGAAATTCGGATATTTATAATAATTCTGTAAATTCTTGTTCTGAGATAATCTTAATATCGAGATCTTTGGCATCATTTAGTTTCGACCCTGCATCTTGGCCAGCAATCAAGTAGTCGGTACGTTTACTAACCTTATTGTTTATTGTCCCGCCAGCAATTTTAATTTTTTCTTCTATATCTGATCTGCTGAAGTGTTCCAATTTACCTGTTACTGCAAATCGTATATTGGTTAGGCTTTGTTCTTTGGATTGCAAATCAGTTTCGTTGGCTAGTGTTAACCCGGCGGTTCGGAGATTTTCTATTACCCTTCGGTTTGATACATTTTCTATATAGTTGATCACACTTGAAGCTATAACAGGTCCAATCCCGTCGATTTCAGTTAGCTGTTCCTGTTTTACTAGAAGAAGATTATCAATATCATGTAGTTTACTAGACAAGATTTCTGCCACTTCTAGCCCGACGTGCCGTATTCCAAGTGCCGTGAGCACCCGTTGGAATGGTTGATTCTTACTGTTTTCTATAGATGTCAATATGTTTGATGCTCGTTTAGTTCCCATTCTTTCTAGACATATCAGTTGTTCTATCTTAATTTTATAAAGATCAGAGACATCCATAACTAAATCTTTCATGATTAGTTCATTAACAAGCTGTCTGCCCAGCCCATCTATGTTCATTGCTCCTCTACTTACAAAATGTTCCAATAATCTCAAAAGTTGTGCTTTACACATTGCATTTACGCAATAATGGGCACTTTCGTTTACAGGTCGTAAAAGTTTCCCGTCACAACTGGGGCATTTGATTGGCATATAGAAATGCTTCTCATTTCCATTCCTTTTATCGGTTAACGGTTTTACTACCTTTGGAATTACTTCACCAGCCCTCTCAACTACTACCAAATCACCTATGCGCAAATCTTTTATGTTGATGTAGTCTTCATTGTGTAGAGTAGCTTGACTGACTGTTACTCCTCCAACTTCTACGGGTTCAAGTACAGCTGAGGGATTAATTTTCCCAGTTCTTCCAATACTAATTAAAATGTCTTTAAGTTGAGTTATTTTTTGTGTTGCAGGAAATTTATATGCAATAGCCCACCTGGGCTCACGCCCTACGGTACCTGCATCTTGTTGCAAATTAAGCGAGTTAACTTTGATTACAATTCCATCACATTCATAATCAAGATTTTTGTAATCGCTGGCCCATTTTCTGTAATAAGATATAACTTCAGATGTTTTCGTAGTTGAAAAGCTATGATTACTGATTTTAAATCCAATTGTTTTCAAATATGCTAATGTATCCCAGTGTGTCGAAGCGATGTCCGTTTCAGAATAACCAAGTCCATATATAAAAATATCAAGTGATCGGTCACTTGTAATACGAGAATCAAGTTGTCGGATTGATCCTGCAGCGGTATTACGAGGATTTGTATACGGATCCAATCCTGATGCTAATCTTTTATTGTTTAATAATTCGAATTGAGATTTAGGGAATAGTACTTCTCCTCTGACTTCAAATTGGCCAGATACATTTTCAAATGTCCTTAATGGCACGCTACGAATGGTTTTTATATTTGTTGTCACATCTTCGCCAATTGTTCCATTACCGCGTGTCGCTGCTCTTATAAACTCACCGTTCACATATGTCAGCGCTACAGCGAGCCCGTCAAATTTAAGCTCACAAACCATTTCGAATTCTTCATTAGAAATTAGTTTTGCGGTTCGAGAATGCCATTCCAAAAATGATTGGTCGTCGAACGCATTTTTCAAGCTCATCATTGGAATGACGTGAGAAACTTGTTGAAAATGTTTTAGAGGTTCAGACCCTACTCGTTGGGTAGGAGAATCTGGTGTTATATATTCAGGATAACGTTCTTCTAATTTTCTTAATTCATTAAATAAAAGATCAAAATCATAATCATCAATTTCTGGTGAATCTAATGTATGGTACAGATAGTTATGGCGGCTAATATTTATTCGTAATTGTTCTAGTTTTTGCTCTATTTGGTATGGGAGCATCAGATAGTCTAGTAATTATTCCTTCCGTTCATATTAAACAATCATCACGGCGATATATCAGAGGTACTAGGACATGATATCATTAATAACGTCGATTTCTTTCACTCAGGGGGGAATTTAATATGTCTAGCAATAATAGAATTACAATCAATGAATTTGAGGGAATAAACGACTTGTTCACCGATGAATTCATCGCATTTTTAGTAAGTCTTCATGATGAATTTACTGACAGGATACATCAACTAAGACAAAAAAGAAGAGAAGTGCTAACTAAGGCGTTGAATCAAGGTGTTTTACCGGATTTTCTTCCTCCATCTGAGGCTACTACCACAAATTGGGTTGTCCCTGATGTACCTGAGGATTTAAAACGCCCTGGCATTGAAATTACAGGACCTGCGTCAGTAACTAACATGTTTATAAATGCTCTAAATCCAGGGCCAGATGGTACTAGAGCTGAAGGTGATTTGGACGACGACGAAGATGCAGGAGGACATAGATTTATAGATACATTGACTTCTGCCAGAAATCGTTTAGCTGCTGTTGAACGGACGCTGGAATATACAAATCCAATTACGTCTAAACATTATTCTATTCAAGATGGAGAGATTCCTTTTTTCATGCACAGAGAAAGGGGTCTTCATTTAGATGAAGAAGAGGTTAGCATTGATGGTATTCCTATCCCTGCAGCTATATTAGGGACCGCTTTGACGTTATTTTATGCTGGTAGGGCACAAATTGGACGAGGCCAAGGTGTATATTTTTACCTTCCTAAAATGGAAGCAGCAGAGGAAGCAGCTCTATGGAGAGATTTTTTCGATTTTTCTTCACAGTACTTGAATTTACCTAAAAGTGCAGTAATACGAGCAATACCTTTAGTTGAATCTTTACCACTTGCTTATCAAATGGAGGAGACTTTATTCTCTTTAGGGCCATACGCGGCTGGCCTTAATGCAGCAAGATGGGATTTCAAGGCAAGTATATTTGAATTTATCATGTCCGATTCTAAATCGGTCTGGCCTGATCGGTTCGGTGTAGATGTAAAGACGACGGAATTCTTATCAAATATATTTAGACGCCTAGTTGCTGTTTGTCTGAAACACGGAGCCGTTCCTATTGGTGGTATGGCAACAGCCTTACCTAGCAGGGACACGGAAGTTAATACAAATGCTACAACGACAATTACTGCTGATAAAGAATGGGAGGCAAAACAAGGTTTTTTGAGAGCGTGGGTAGCTCACATTTTTCATATGAAGACAGCAGCCGAACCTTTCAAGCAGCTTAGAAATTCTGGGTGGGAGCCGACTGATTACATGAAAAATCCTGAGAACTATCCTGTTGAACTTCAGGTTCCTGATGGCCCAATCACTACGGCTGGTACCCGTCGGAATGCCAGGATGGTTATTGAATATTTAGAAGGCTGGCTAGATGGGCGTGGTGCAAAGGGTATAGATAGTCAAGCGGGACAGCCTGGGATTCACGGGCCTCTAATGGAGGATTTGGCGACAGGAAGGATGTCGGTAGCTCAAATAGCGCAGAGGATAATTCATGGAGCTAAAGATTCTGATACAGGAGAAGCCACAGATTTTATTTTGGTAAAAACACTTCTGCAGGAAGAGTTAGATAATATCCTATTATTGATTAAGAAAGATCTGTCTGAAGGTAATGAGTTTGATTCTATCGAAGACCGATACAGAAAAGCATACAAGATAGCTATGCGCTGGATTAAAAATTATACAGAATTTAATTTTAGAAGCTTAGGGTCATATTCGCATACTGAATTAGAAGAAATCGCTTCCCTTAAAGATGCTTTATAAATATTACCTAGTATTATTTTTGTGGAAATGTCCTATAGTATTATATGCTTGGGATTGATACTTTAAGTCTTGTTGCGATCTCAATAATTTCTTCCCAAGTAACATCGGGTACTGGGATTCCTGTTCTATTTCTATGAGTTTTAACGGCCTCTTCCATTTCTCCAGGTGCATATATATCTTTAGTCTCTGGGAGTTTTTCGGCTGAACGGACATAATCTGCGAATTCTTCTACTTCATCTAAATAGGTTTCAATATCCGTGAATTCGGATATATTGATTGCTGTTATCAGGGCGCCTCCACCTTTTTCATTACCGTCTGTGCACCCTGCTTGAGTTAGGGGCCCTACAATCATCTCCATTATCATAGATAGACCTTGACCTTTGTGTCCGAATTGTAAGCCTCCTAAGGGTAGGATTGAGGCGTTTTGATTTTGGTAAGCGGATCCTTCATTTTCATAGTTGCCATTTCGGTTAACTAACCAACCATCAGGGATTGTTTCATTTCGGGCTATTTTTTGTTCAATTTTGCCGCCAGCTACAACGCTAAAGGTCATATCTAAAGTAAAGGGAGGTTTATTCCTCCTAGGTACAGAAAATGCTACAGGTGCTAGTCGTAGTTTTTTTTCAGCGCTACCGAAAGGACTTACTGCTAGGCCTCCAGTGTTTGTCCAGACCATCCCAATCATGCCTTGTTCAGCAATATGTGTTGGATAGGCACCGAGTCTTCCCATATGTGTTACATTTTTAACCCCAGCCATGCCAATAGCTGAATTGTGTGCTTTATCTATTGCAATTGACGTAGTTTTAGTTAATGCAACTATGCCGTGTGCCCCATTACCATTAAAAAGTTGGAATAAGGGGTTTTCACGTATGACATCGTGATTTTGCCAGGGTACATATTTTTCTAAAGCTTGTTGACCGTATCTAGAAATATACCAAACTCCATGGGAATCGTGTCCCAAAAGATTTGCGGTTATAATATGGTCGCTGATGATTTCGGCTTCTTCGTCTGGTATACCCGCAGCTTTGAATACTCCATATGCAATGTGTTCAAGTACTTTGTGATTTATTATGGGCATTTGACTTTCCTTTACCTATGGGTTGGATGTGAAGTTCTTTAAGTTGATTTTCTTCAATATAATCAGGCGCATCAAATAAAGGATCTATGAAGTTTTGAGTTTTTGGGAAAGCAATTACTTCTCTTATATTTTCAGTTCCGAGTAAAACCATAACAAGCCTATCAATACCAGGTGCAATTCCACCATGAGGAGGGGCACCATATTCGAGGGCATCAAGGAGTTGCTTGAATCTTTGCCCAACTTGTTCTTTGCTATATCCTAGTACTTTGAATATACGTTCTTGCAGTTCTCGTTCGTGCACCCTTATGCTACCACTAGCACATTCCAATCCATTACATACAAGGTCGTATAGATTGGCTATTACTTTCCCAGGATCGTCTTCCAAGTATTGAATTGTATCCTTATTTGGCATAGAGAAAGCATGATGCATAGCGTCCCATTTATTTTCTGTTGCATCCCACTCAAACAATGGAAAATCAACTATAAAAGCAAAATGTAGCTTGTTGGGATCAGCAAGCTTTTCTTGTTTTCCAATTTCATTTCTTAGTGCACTTAGAACGGTATTAGTCGATTTATTTTCTCCTGCGACTATAAGAATTAAGTCTCCAGGGTTACAGTCCAAACGGGTAGTAATCGATCTGATTTCTTCTTCTGAAAGGAATTTTGCTGCTGGTGATTTTATATCTTCTTGTGTAAGGCTAGAAATCGATTGTGAAGATTCATTAATAGCGATATATACAAGTCCTTTAGCTCCTCTCGATTTGGCAAATTCGACTAAATCGTCGAGTTGTTTGCGTTTATATCTGGCTGCTCCAGGTATGTTAAAACCTTTTACTATTCCACCGCCCTGACATGCCGAAGAGAAAACTTTAAATCCACTTTTAGAAGCTATATCAGTCAGGTCTTGCATTTCCAGTCCGAATCGGAGATCCGGCTTGTCTGTGGCAAAACGCTCCATAGATTCTTTGTAGGATAACCGAGTAAATGGTTTAATAATTTGTTTATTAGGGACCAAGGTCTCAATCATTGAAGTATATAAGTGTTCGATCAATTCAAGGATATCTTCTTGTTCTACAAAGCTCATTTCTAAATCAAGTTGAGTGTGTTCAGGTTGTCTGTCCGCTCTAGGATCTTCGTCTCGGAAGCACCTCGCTATCTGAAAATACTTGTCCATCCCGGCAACCATCAGGAGCTGTTTTAATTGCTGTGGTGATTGAGGGAGGGCATAAAACTGCCCAGGGTAGAGTCGACTTGGGACCAAGTAGTCCCTTGCGCCTTCCGGGGTGCTTTTGATCAGTATCGGAGTTTCAATTTCTAAGAAACCTTGTTTATCAAGAAAATCTCTTATGTACTTGATCACTTTATGGCGTAGTTCAATTATTGCTTGCATTGATGGACGACGAAGGTCCAGGTAACGGAATTGCATTCTGACTAATTCATCTACTTCTATGTCATCCGATATCTCAAAAGGAGGGGTTTTTGATTCATTAAGGATCGTTACCTCTAAAGCAACGATTTCAATTTGTCCGGTTTGAAGTTCGGTGTTTTCAGTACCTTCCGGTCTGGCCTGTACGGTACCGGAGACTTGTATAACCCATTCGCTACGAAATGTTTCTGCAAATTTATGGGTTGTTGGAGTTACCTCAGGATTGAATACGACTTGTACTAAACCCTTTATGTCTCTTAGGTCTATAAATATTAAACCTCCATGGTCTCTTCTACTATCCACCCATCCAGCAATTGTTACATTCTGCCCAATATGTTGTGATGTCAAATCACCGCAGTGTTTGGTTCTTAACAAAGTTATTCTCCTATTTGGTCAACTTTTCTTTGTTACAAAAGTTTATATCAATTGTAAATTAATGGTTATCAACAATACCCTAAATATTTTTTATAACGTAGGGATTTGTGTTGGTTGGATAGTTATTATAGCGTAACTTTGAGGTGTTGAATTTGTTGGTGCCAATAACGTTGCTAGATGGTTATAGCATGCCCACGCATCTTATCGAGGTTAACAAATGTTTCTGTTTTCCGTACGCCAGGAATTGATCCAATATCATTACGCAAGAACAGGCCCAAAGCTTCTGCGGATGGTAATGTGACCCATGCGAACACGTCGTATGTTCCTGTAGTTATTGCAACCCAATTAACCTCTCCTAGGTTAGAAAGATTATTGGCCACATCTCCTATTTTGTCGGGTTCTACTTGTACCCCAAGCAGAGCCTGAGATTCGTAGCCCATTTTTCGAGGGTCTGGTAGGGCAATTATCTGAATGAATTCATCTTCTACCAGCTTTTTTAGTCTACGCCTTACAGTTCCTTCACTTACCATGAGTTTGCGTGCTATACCTGCATTGGAAGCACGGCCATCATCTTGAAGTATTTTTATTATTTCAGCGTCTATAGGATCCATTTGTTTATCCTAAGGCAAAAACGTACTATTATCGTATCGATCGTAGAATATTTTTACTGAAAGTGTCAATATTTTTGAAACTGATAAAATAAACCGTTAAACAAAAAAGGGATTATTGCTATCGTAGTCGTGTTATTAACAAGTATATTCCGATAATCATTGCAAGGCAATCAAAAATGTTGAAATAAATACTGGTTATAATTGTTAATGCAATAAAGATGCAATAGCATGTAGCAATTCCTATAATACCTACTATGACTAGAGATTTGCCTTTTTTCCTGTTTGTGGAAAGGCTTATTATTTCAGACTGGACGTATCCATATCCGGCTATAAGTATTAAATTGGCATAGGGTATTCCCCATAAAATAGGTGATAGTATTAATCCAAGAATTCCTCCTGAAAGAATTCCCAAAAGTAGTGAAAGAAGAGTGACTTTTATTAGCATCCCTTTAGACACATCATAAGTAGGTAATTTTTTTATCTTGCCATGTTCTTTACATCGTATCCCTACTGGGGCCTGAACCATGCATTTATGACATATAAGAGTGTCACATCGACTACACTTTAAGTTAGTAGCAGTATTAGGGTGTTCGCTGCAATAGGTCAATTCTTCAATATTTGGCATCAATCAGCCTTTTTTTGAAGTGTGGATTTTCGTGAAATCCAGTTTTCTTTTAGATGGGTATCCCGATCCCAAACCAGTCTGTTCAAAAGTATATGATAAATCGTATCATTTTCTGTGGGAGCAGTTTTCCAGTTAGCGGTAATTCGCTTAAATATTATTAACAACAGGATACCAGGCATTAATAAACAAATCGCTTCATCCCGGTTTAAAAACAAGGAAATCACGGGGATTATTATAAAAGCTATTAGTGACCATGGCCCGGTATCTTTAGAAAATAATTTTCCGAAGACCAATAACAATATGGATAGAATAAGAAGTTCTATCCATAGAGAAAGGCCTATAAATATCCCGATACTAGTGGCTAATCCACGACCGCCTCTAAATTTTATATACAAGGACCAGTTGTGGCCAATAATAGATGCTAAGGCAATGATTGCTTGCATCTCAATTTCATAACCCAAATTCTTTAATAATAAAATTGGAAGGGATCCTTTGATAAGGCAGTCTACTGCTCCACCGAAAACACCGAGGTATAGACCACCATGCTGAATTACGTTTGAGGTACCTACATTACCCGATCCAATTTTTTGGATATCAACTTGTCTATAAAGTTTCATCAATATATAGGCAGTAGGTATAGAAGTGCCTATATATGTCAGGATTATCCATATTAAGGCATCTGTTGAAGACATTGTTAAGTGATGTCAGAAAGGATCAAAAGATCTAAGTCATCTTTCGTGAGTTTTTCAATAAATCCATTGTGGTTACTGGTGGTCCCACAGTGCCTATCTTTGCCTCTTCAGGATTGCCTGAACCATGATAGTCGCTTCCACCAGTACATATTAGTTCAAGATCTTCTGCAATTGTCCTTAACTTATTAGTTTCTTCGGTACTGTAAAGTCCATAATACACTTCCAATCCGGCTAATCCGGCTTCTTTCATTTCGACGAGCATTTCAGTCAATTTGGACAGTCCATCTTTGTTCATATTTGGAATAGCAAACGTGGGATGTGCCATTATGGGAACAGCTCCATTTTTTACAAGTAGTTCTATTGCATCAGAAGGTGTAAGTCTGATTCTTTCTACATATGCAGGAGCGTTTCTACCAAGAAACTTGTCGAAAGCATCTTTCGGATAATTCACGTAACCTAATTCCACCATTGCCTGTGCGATATGGGGTCTTCCTATTGATGCTCCATTAGAGATTTCTTGAACACGTTCCCAGGAGATTTTTACATTTAGCTCAGATAGTTTTTTTACCATTCGCTTAGCACGTTCTTTTCTACTGTCTCTAAAAACGGATAATGTATTTTGAAACTCGCTATCATTTTGGTCCACGAAATAACCAAGAAGGTGAATTTCTGTGCCTGGTACATCTGTACTTAATTCGACACCTGGAATCAGTTCTAGGTCAGAGTATTGTCTCGCTGCCTTAAATCCCTCATCAATACCTTCTGTAGAATCGTGGTCTGTAATTGATATGTATTTAAGTCCACGATTTGCACTAATCTCTATAATCTCGGTTGGAGTAAGAGTTCCATCTGAAAAAGTCGTGTGTAGGTGTAAGTCTACTTGATTCATAAATGATCTTTTATACGATTAATGTGTATGAGATGATTCTTCAGGACAAAAACTAAGTTCCTGAAGAATCATCTCATGTATCGTTAGCGTGCGTATTCCACAGATCGCGATTCTCTAATAACAGTAACCTTTATTTGACCTGGGTATGTCAGAGTTTCTTCTATCTTCTTGGATACTTCTCTTGCCATTTTATTCGCTGCAATATCGTCTATTGATTCTGGAGTCACCATAATCCTTATTTCGCGTCCAGCTTGAATAGCAAAGCATTTTTCCACTCCATCAAACCCATGTCCAACTTCTTCTAGAGCTTCAAGTCGTTTAATATAATGTTCTACTGTATCGCGCCTTGAACCTGGCCTTGCAGCACTTATGGCGTCTGCAGCTGCAACAATAAAAGATTCAGGACTGCTGTGGTCATCGTCATGATGCTCTGCAATTGTACTACAAATATGCTTGGGTACTTTGTTTCTGGCAGCTACATCTGCACCGATTTCTGCATGTGGGCCTTCAATTTCATGAGTCAAAGCTTTACCTATATCGTGAAGCAGTCCACCCATTTTTGAGACTTTTATATCAGCGCCAATTTCTGAAGCCATCATTCCAGCTAAATGCGCCACTTCCATACTATGAAGGAGCACATTTTCCCCATAGCTAAATCTATATTTGAGTCTTCCTAAAAGTCGTGTAAGTTCGGCATTCAATCCACGAATGCCAACTTCAATTACGGCTGACTCACCTGATTTTCGTATTATTTCGTCTAGTTCTTTACCAGATTTCTGTACAATTTCTTCTATACGTGCTGGATGAATACGTCCATCAGCAATCAACTTAGTCATGGACATCCGTGCAATTTCTCTTCTGATTGGATCGAAACAGGATAACGTTACGGCCTCTGGATTGTCGTCAATTATAATGTCAACTCCTGTTGATTTTTCAATTGCTCGAATGTTTCTTCCTTCTCTACCAATTATTCGACCTTTCATATCATCACTTGGTAGAGGAACAGAAGTTAAAGATGCTTCAGACACAACATCTGAGGCTAGACGTTGTATAGCTTCAGAAACTATTGTTCTAGCTTTTGAATTAGCTTCTTCTTTAGCTTTTTCTTCTTCTTCTCGGAAATACACTGCAAGTTCATGTTCGATATCTTGCTGTGCTTGTTCCATAATATTGGAACGAGCTTCTACAATTGATAAGCTAGAAATCTCCTCTAGCTTTTCAAGTTCCTGATCTTTAATGGTTTCAAGTTCTGTTCTTAGTTGGTCAGCTTCCTTATTCTTGTCGGAGAGAGTACGTTCTCGACGTTCTATATTGCTTGAACGTCTTTCAAGGTTATCTTCACGATTAGATAACCTTCTTTCAACCTGGCTAATTTCTGATCTTCTTTCCCTATATTCTGAATCTCTCTCAGACTGGACTTTCAGCGCTTGTTCTTTTGCTTTTATGATGAGGGCTTTTTCTTCTTCTTTAGCCGATTCAACAATTTGCAAAGCTTTTAATTCGGCAGATGATAGCTTGTTTTTGCTAATTATTTTTCTGCCGAGTAGACCTCCAACTATTCCAAAACTCAGACCTATCAGGATGGCAAGAATCGCGACTATTATAAGTTCCATCGCAACTCACCTTCCTATTTAGTTTAGTTATCCCCTCTTAATGGCGAAAACCGTTAAGTATGTGGAAATGGTAGGTGAAGGGCATCAAGGTGTCAAGCTTGACCGAGTCCTTGTTTAAAGATATCGACCTATACGATTATCCTGATGTTTAACTAGAGTTACTTTCTTGGTTTTGATAGGAGATGTACAATATTTTTTACATGAGACTCTTCCACACACTCAGTGCCCAAAGGACTTTACGTGCATTTAATGACTCGAGTTTTCGAGCATTATGGACAGCAAATCTTTTGATCTATTCTTCTCGATGGATTCAAGTGACTGTTTTAGGATGGTTTGTTTTAGATAAAACCGACTCACCTTTGCTGATATCGCTTGTCGGTTTTTTTGGATGGGCACCAGTATTTGTACTTTCCTTATTTGGAGGTGTTCTTGCTGATGCATTTAACCGAAAGGTTATTATCATATCGACGCAAGTTCTTGCCTTCATTACCGCTTTGTCTATGGCAATTCTGATAATGACTGGTCAGGATGAATTTTGGCATGCTTATCCTGTAATCATGGTCACAGGTTTGGTTTGGTCTCTTGATATGCCTTCTAGGCGTTCGGCAATATATGATTTGCTTGGTATGTCAGGGGTAACAAATGGAGTAGCGTTGGATTCTGGTGGAATGAGTGCTAGTAGAGTTATCGGACCTGCCCTCGGTGGGTTTTTAACAGTATTGGTTGGATTCTCGGGTGCATATATTGTGGTATGTGTATTTTACTTTTTTGCAATCATATTAGTAGGTAGAGTCAATATATTGTCCCGAGAGTTTGATAACAATTTCCAATTTACTATACTCAATGACTTGAAAACCGGACTTGTTTATGTAGCTACAAATCGCGTAATACTTGGAGTGGTATTGACCACCATGGTTATGAATCTTTTTATGTTCCCCTTCGTTTATCTAGTCCCAATTATTGCAAGGGACGTCCTAGGAGTTGGTGTAAGTCTAATGGGTGTCCTTCAATCTTTTACGGGTATAGGATCTTTATTGGGAGCAGTGATAGTAGCTTCAATAGTCGATATTAAATATCATGGTAGAATTTTTCTTCTTGGTTCCCTGGTTAGTATAATTGCACTTGTCTTATTTTCTTTTTCTGATTGGTATTTGGTTTCATTATTGTTTTTACTAATATTAGGTTTTGGTCATTCTGGTTTCAGTACCATGCAATCCACAACTGTAATGTTAATGTCTAGATCTGATATCAGGGGCAAAGCTTTGGGAGTAGTAAATCTAGCAATAGGATCGCAGCCTTTTGGGGCATTACTGATAGGGGCTCTGGCAGAACGATTTGGCCCGGCATTTGCAATAACAATACAGGCTTCAGTGGCAGGGATTTGTATCATATTGGTAATGGTTTCTTTACCAGCACTATGGGGCCGTTTCCCCGCTGACAGGACACAGGAAAGGTTCACAATTGGTTAGGAATATATATCAAGGCGGCTTGTTACCGGTTTACCAAAATAAGAACTACAGAATTTTGTGGACAGCCAATTTTGCCGCATATATTTCTCGAGCAATGCAGATGACCCTATTAGCCTGGTTTGTATTGATTACTACTAATTCAGCTTGGTTGGTAGGACTGATTGGGTTTTTTACCTCGTTGCCGATGTTTTTGCTTGGTCTGGCCGGTGGAATCTTGGCTGATTCGTTTGATCGTAAAAAACTATTATTGATCACTCAAGTATCGAATTCAGTATCAGTGGCTATGATAATTGGATTACTTTATTTCGATCAAGCTAACTATTGGTTTGCATATTTATCTGCTTTAGTTATGGGAACTTCATGGGCTCTAGATATGCCTTCAAGACGCTCCTTGATACATGATTTTATGGGACACGATAGGGTAACTAGTGCTATAGCTTTAGATTCCATGGGCATGAGTGCAAGTTTAGGTATAGGTGGAAGCTTAGCAGGTGTTTTAATTAACTTAGTAGGTATACCGGGAGCTCATGTGGTCGCGTTATCGTTTAATCTGTTAGCAATAACGTTAATCTATAATCTTCACGTGCCAGCCACTATTCCTGTATCCAACTATATTTCAACGATTATTCCAGACTTAGTTTCAGGGTTTAAATATGTAGCTAATAATTCTATATTGCTGGCTGTAATAACCATTACAGTAATTGCTAATGTTCTTTTATTTCCGTACATGCTTATGGTTCCTGTGATCGCAAGGGATGTTTTGGAAGTTGGACCAGCTCTTATGGGTATTCTTCAGTCAACTGCTGGCATTGGATCAATTTGTGGGGCGATATTAATAGCCTCATTTACAAGAATCTCACATCATGGGTGGATATTCGTTAGCGGAACCCTTTTGGCTTTTATTGCTCTAATCTTGTTTTCTAAATCAACCTATTATGGGTACTCTTTGGCGGTTCTGTTTTTTGTTGGTATGGGTGTTTCAGGTTTCGGTGCAATGCAATCTTCTATAACTGTTCTGGTTTCAAGAGTAAATATGAGGGGTAAGTCTTTAGGAGTTGTTAGTTTAGCAATAGGCTCTGGACCATTTGGATCTCTCTTAGTAGGGTGGCTTGCAGAAAGTATAGATCCTGGTTCTGCCTTGAATATACTCGCGTTAACAGGGATTATATTGGTAAGTTTAGTGCTATTACTAACACCAACAATTCGGCAGAAAACTCGGCAAGATATAGAAATTTAAGCGATATATATGCATCGTAAGGTGTGATTTTTTGATACCGTTGACCGACTGTTCCTTCCGGCCCTATAATGGCTGTGGATTTGTTGAGTTACATAGCAAAATCTTTGTAGCGATGGAGATAAATGCAGATTCCAGACGATCGTCCCCACGACGAATGCGGTGTTGTAGGGGTTTTTTCTCCAAATGAACAAGCAGCTAGGATAGTCTTTTTTGGACTTTACGCTCTCCAGCATCGTGGACAGGAGAGTTCAGGTATAGCAGCATCTGACGGTTCTAATATTCGTCATCGTACTTCTATGGGTTTAGTTATGCAGACTTTCCAGGAAGACGATTTAGAACGTCTATCAGGTCATATTGCAATTGGGCATACCCGTTATTCTACAACTGGTTCGAGTAATATAAGGAATGCTCAGCCAATTTTGGTAAATGGTCCAGATGGTGAAATAGCAGTGGGCCATAATGGAAACTTGGTAAATGCCTCTAAACTCCGCCAAGAGATGGAAAGTTGGGGAGTTGATTTTAGTACATCAAGTGATACAGAAGTGATAGCTAATATAATTTCTAAAGCTCCTGTTCGGTCGTGGGAAGACAGAATGGCATATGCTATGAGGCGTTTGAGTGGTGCTTATTCTCTAGTAATTCTCTCTGAGACATTTTTAATAGCAGCCCGAGATCCTCTTGGAGTTAGGCCATTATGTATTGGGAAACTTAAAGGTGGATTTGTAGTAGCATCTGAGACCTGTGCCCTAGATCATATAGGTGCTGATTTTATCCGGGAAGTAGAACCTGGAGAAGCTGTAATAATAAATGATCAGGGTTTGAGAACTTTATATAAAAATACTACGAATTCTCGAAAGGCTTCCTGCGTTTTTGAGCACATATATTTTGCACGTCCAGATAGCGTGTTGGATGGCCGTTTGGTGTATTCAAGCAGAATGGAAATGGGTAAAGAGCTTGCTAGAGAACACCCTATAGAAGCCGATATGGTTATTGGTGTTCCTGATTCCGCAACTGCCGCGGCAGTTGGTTATTCTCAAGAATCTGGTATCCCATACGGTGAGGGATTGGTAAAGAATAGGTATGTAGGACGCACATTTATTTTGCCGGATCAACGGCTACGTGACTTAGGTGTACGTACAAAGCTTAACCCGTTACCAGAGTTGATAAAAGATAAAAAGCTTGTTGTAGTTGAAGATAGCATTGTTCGTGGAACTACTAGCCCTCCAGTGGTTAATATATTGAAAAAAGGCGGAGCTAAAGAAGTGCATCTCAGAATATGTGCCCCGCCAATTATGCATCCTTGTCAGTTAGGGATAGATATGCCTACAAAAGAGGAATTAATTGCTGCAAATAAAACGGTAGATGACATTTGTAAGAGTATTGGGGCTGATAGTCTTGGATATCTTAGTCACTCGGGGTTAGTTAAAGCAGTTAAACTTGAAAGGGATCGGATATGCATGGCCTGTTTTACTGGTGACCATCCTATTCCTGTTCAACTCGAGTTAGATAAACTGGCCTTAGAGGCCTAATCAATTCTCTTTGTCTCAGAAAATTAGGCATACAGGCATAATGGATTGCCTTTCGGAATCGTGAGGCTTTCAATAATTAACGACTGAAGTAAATACTTATCGAATGAATAAAAAAACATATAAACAGTCTGGTGTCGATCGTCTGGCTGCAGGACAGGCTATATCAAAAATTGCAGATACATTAAAAAACACTCGTAGTCCGCAAGTGATTTCTGGGGCAAACGATTTTGGAGCCTTATACCATCTTACAGGATATGATGATCCTGTTTTGGTCTCTAGTACCGACGGGGTTGGTACCAAGTTAAAATTGGCTATCGCTATGGAAAGGTACGATACCATAGGGGAAGATTTGGTCAATGCATGCATAAATGACGTTATTGTTTCCGGTGCGCAACCTCTTTTTTTCCTTGACTATATTGCTGTAGGAAGACTGAATCCTGATATTATTTCAGATATTGTTGCTGGAATGGGTAGGGCATGCCAAATATCTAGCTGTGCTTTGATCGGTGGTGAAATGGCAGAAATGCCTGGACTTTACTCTGACAATGATTTTGATTTGGCAGGATTCGCTGTAGGGGCAGTTGAAAGATCTAATATTTTGGATGCCCAAACGGTAAGAGAAGGAGATGTTTTAGTTGGGATTCCATCCAATGGATTACATACCAATGGGTTCTCTCTTGTTAGGATGGCTCTCGAACTAGATATTGATTCAAATCCTCTTTTTGAGTATCACGATACGATTAACTCTACCTTAGGTGAAGCTTTGTTGAAACCACATCGGCCTTATTGGCCTTTGATAAAAGGACTTTTAAATGATGTCAAGTCTATAGCACATATAACAGGTGGAGGTTTAATAGATAATGTGCCGCGAGCTCTTTCTACCGGATTAGGTGCCAAGATAAATGCGTCTACGTGGAGTATTCCACCAATATTTAGCCTATTGGAAGAGGTTTGTGGGCTCGATATTGATGAAATGTATCAAGTTTTCAATATGGGTATTGGACTTGTACTGGTTTGTGGCGAAGAATCAGCAAAAAATATCATATCCGCTATTGATGGGTCTTCGTTAATCGGTGAGGTTGTTGTATCTTCAAATGAGGAAGTTTTTATTTCATGAGAAGGATTTTGGTATGAAAATTAGGATATTTAGATGAGGGCACTTGTTAGTCTTTCAAACAAAAAAGATATCGAAGGTTTTGCTAAAACCTTACAAAACAGTGGTGTAGAGATTATTAGCACCGGTAATACTGCTAAAATTTTATCTAAGTCAGGTTTGGAAGTTACGGAAGTATCGGAGATTACTTCTTCACCTGAAATGCTTGATGGTCGTGTTAAGACATTACATCCTAAAATCCATGGAGGAATATTAGCTAGGCGCGATCTTGATCATCATGTTGAGCAGGTTATGGAAAACGACATATCTCTTATCGATATCGTCGTTGTAAATCTTTATCCTTTTGTTAGCACTATCATGTCTCCCAACTCTACTATGGAAGATGCTCTGGAAAACATCGATATTGGAGGGCCAACCTTAATTCGTGCTGCAGCCAAAAATTTCCCTTGGGTTCTGGTAGTAGTTGACCCAGAAGACTATAGTTGGATACAAAATAGATTTGAGAATTCTGGTGAAATAACATACGAAGAGCGTAAATCACTTGCTAGAAAAGCGTTTCAACATGTTGCTTTATATGACACTGCTGTTGCACGATATTTGGGTGATTCATCTGGAGAATTTACCTCTGAAGTTACATTTGGATATGAATTATCGGGTAAATTACGGTATGGTGAAAATCCACATCAATCCGCAGCGGTGTATCTTGATCCTTTGAATAACGGCGGAATTGTTAGAGCAGAACAGATTTCAGGACCTGAGATATCTTTTAATAATCTGCTTGATGCAGAATCTGCGTGGAATATAGTTCAGGATTACGATGAGCCTGCTGTTACGGTAGTTAAGCATAACAACCCGTGTGGCTTGGCGGTAGATGAAGATCAACCAAAAGCTTATCTTAGTGCATATCACGGTGATACCATGTCTGCTTATGGGGGTATTGTTGCATTCAATCGTAAACTAACAGAAGCAACGGCTAGAGCTATGAGCGGAGTTTTTTACCATGTAGTCATAGCTCCAGCTTTTGATACCGGAGCTTTAGAGGTATTAAAAAAAAGAAAACAAGCAAGGATATTGCGCGTTGACCCAGTACAAGGTTCCGGGACCCAACTTGATATCAGGAAAATATCTGGAGGTCTTCTAGTACAGGACACGGATTCTTTATCGTTAAATTCAAATTCGTGGGAAACTAAATCTAAAAGAAATCCTAATGAACAGGAAATAAAGGATATGATGTTTGCTTGGCAGGCTGCCAAGCATGTCAAATCAAATTCAATTGTTTTAGCTAAAGATAATGCCTTGATTGGAATGGGTGCTGGTCAGCCTAATAGAGTAACAAGTGTTCACCTAGCTCTAAAAATTGCTGGTGACCGATCACAAGGAACTGTACTTGCTTCTGATGCGTTTTTTCCGTTTGCTGATGGGATTGAATTGGCAGCAAGTGGTGGAGTAACGGCTGTAATTGAACCAGGTGGTTCAGTTAGGGATGCCGATATAATAGAAACTGCTGACCGGTTAAATCTTGCACTTATTTTTACTGGATATCGTCACTTTAGGCACTAGACGCTTACAAATGGGCACTTCTATAGAGTTCGTATTACCTGTTCTAAACGAGGAACGTGTCCTTAATACCAGTATTAATATTCTAAAAGACTATCTTGATAATAATTTAAGTGATTACAGATGGAGTATTCTGATTGCAGATAATGGTTCATCTGACGCAACATCCGAAATTGCAATGTCGCTTGTGGCCGATGACACACGTATTCAATACCTGAGATTAGAAAAGAGAGGTCGTGGCAGGGCTCTAAAACAAGCATGGCTTAATAGTGATGCTGATATTTTAGGGTACATGGATATAGATATGTCTACCAACCTTGCTATTATTCCCCAGATGATTCTATTGATTTTGGACGATCAGAACGATCTGGTGATTGGTTCTAGAATCTTAAATGGATCAGTTGTAAAACGACGTCCTTTATTTAGAGAGTTTTTGTCCAGAAGTTATAGCATGCTGATTAGAACCATGTTTCTTACAGGATTCGTAGATGCTCAGTGTGGATTTAAGATTTTGACAGTTAAGGCAGCTCAGGAGATACTTCCGGCGGTTAAGGATAACGGTTGGTTTTTTGATACGGAGCTTCTTTTATTAGCAGAAGATAATGGTTACAGTGTTGCAGAAGTACCAGTTGAATGGACTGATGATCCTGATAGTCGTGTAAGAATAATAAATACAATATGGGAAGATTTGAAAGGTTTATTAAGATTGAGGTTCGGAGGTCTCAAAAGAAGTTCTAAGATAATAAAGAGACCGTAGACTACGATACTTCTAGCAGTGTCCTAGGGTTAGATTTTACCAAGCTGGTTATTTGCTCTGGTGAAAGGCCGGAATTCATAAGTTCTGCAATAGCCATGCGCATGCCTTCTGCTGGAGATGGATTCATCCACTGACCAAAATCAGAGGTCACAATACTTCGCTTGACTCCCAGTTTATTTATGAGATCAACCATTTCATTTGGATTAGTTCTATTTCTTGAAGGCATACAGGAAAGGAATGTGTGTTCTATGTATGCCCCAAGGGATGACATCTCTACTAGTTGATCAAAGGTGGCCCAGTGAGTTGGATGGGTAGCAATAAGACGAGAGATACCAAGTTGATTAGCGGCCTTGAACAGGATTAATGTCTCGCTCGGTGATACGTGGCCAGATGCTATAACCATGTCGAACTGTTTTGCTATTTCTAAAATATCATATACATGCTGATCTAGTTTACCTTCGGATGATAGTTGTAGTCCTGAGCGATTGCCATTCAAATCGGCATGATTCTTAGCACTAAAAGTTGGCATCCAGATTACTTTGGTACCTATAAGTGCGGAAGACTCTACGGCATCTGGATTTAGTCCACCAATCTCTTTATTCAAGGTTATGGAGCCAAAGACTTTTAAACCTGGATAGGCTCTCATCAATATTTTAGCCACAGGAGTTGTTAGGTAATAATGTGATTTGAGAACAAAACCTGCCATTTCAGCTTCATGGGCATATCGTGCGGTGTCTAGCCCATCCATCCTAAGGCTATTTTCTGGATCAGGTTCACTGTGGACGTGAAGGTCAATTGCACCTTTCAATATTTCTTCTACTATTTCAGTTTTTTGTTTAATTGGCTGTCCTCAATAATCGCAGTAATCTTTTTTATTCGGGCGAGTAATATTTACAGGGAAATGTGAAGTATCAAATTAATAGGAAAATAATTAGTCCTATAATGACCAAGCTTTCTAGGCCTATGATGAATATCCACTTTTTCATAGTTATTATTTTAAAGGATGTTGATGCTAGATAAAAGTTCTATATGCAATACATTATTTCTATATTGTCGTGTTAAACCGGTGTCTTTAACAACCTGATTACCATGCTCACTTTGATGGGAATAAAAGGTTGACATATTATAAAAAGAATACAATACTAAGAATGAGAATCATTCCCATATAATAGGAGTAGTACAGTGCGTCTAAAATATATGCTGACAATTGCAATAATGTGCATGGCGGTTTTTCTTATTGCGTGTGGAAATAACGAAGAAGAGATATCTGTAGTCCAAGATTCTGGTACGGAAGTGATAATTACAGCCGAAGATTCTGGTAAGAATCTGGCAGTACTTGCTACAACACCTATGCTGGGTGAGTTTGTTAAAAAAGTGGCAGGTGAGAACATCGAAGTACAAGTTTTAATGCCCTATACCGTTGATCCCCATCATTTCGAACCATCTCCACAGGATGTAAAGAAAATTAATGAGGCAGATTTGGTTTTTTATGTAGGTTTACAATATGAAACCGCTTCTTTACGCAAATTACTTGAAAATTCAGTTGAATCCGGGCAGGTTTTGATTGAAATAGGTTCTAAAGTTAACCCTATTGAATTTGGAAATGACGATCACGACGATCACGGTAAACACGATGATCATGACGACAAAGACAAGCATGATGATGAAGATA
>CEUZ01034460.1_pt1 | contig 28645 bp, 29 predicted proteins | sample 361511 | NCBI WGS metagenome assembly CEUZ01 (sample SAMEA2622822, study PRJEB7988) | marine metagenome | biome: marine biome (ENVO:00000447); feature: surface water layer (ENVO:00002042); material: "saline water (ENVO:00002010), including plankton (ENVO:xxxxxxxx)" | depth 5 m | reverse complement strand
TGGCTATATGTAAAAAGGAATACAGTTACACATGAAATAGAATCTGTGGAACCATGTCACTCCCATATAAGGAAATTCTTAGGTGAGGATAAATGACAGCTAAGCGAATAAATAATAGCAGTAGAATAGATCGAAGCAAACGTCTTGATTTTACTTGGAATGGTAAAAAATATCATGGTTATCAAGGGGATACGCTGGCCTCAGCTTTAATGTCTAATAATATAAAAATTATTGGTCGAAGTTTTAAATATCATCGTCCAAGAGGAATAATGTCAGCTGGAGTTGAAGAATCAGGAGCTCTTGTTACAATAGGTGAGAAGGATTATATTGATCCAAATGTGCGAGCTACAACACAAGAACTTTATCAAAATTTAATTGCTAATGGCCAAAACGCATTTCCAAGTGTTGATTATGATGTTGGGATAATTAATGATTTTCTAGGTCAGTTTCTTTCAGCAGGATTTTATTATAAAACATTTATGGGGATTCCTCCTTTTGAGTGGGGTAAGGGTACAAAAATATGGATGTTTTATGAAAAATTTATTCGTAAAGCAGCAGGTATGGGAAAGTCTTCACGAAACCCTGATCCTGATAAATACGAACATGCAAATGATTATTGTGATGTTCTTGTAATAGGTTCTGGCCCTTCAGGAATAGCATCTGCTTTAGAAGCCGCTTCTCATAATCTTGACGTCATTCTAGTTGAACAAGATAGTGAAGTTGGAGGTAGTTGTCTTACTGATAGTGAATTTAATATTGAAGAAGAAATATCTAAACTAATACAAGCTGGTGTAAGAATAATGACTAGAACAACAGCGTTTGGTTTATATGATAATAGTGTTGCAGGACTCTTAGAGAGAGTGACAGATCATCAAAGTTCTCCATCTAGATATTTACCTAGGCAACGTTTTTGGACGATTAGAACAAAACATACTATTATTGCTACTGGTGCAATAGAAAGACACATTGCATTTGGTAATAACGATAGACCTGGTGTAATGAACGTAAATGCAACACATACATATTTAAATAGATTTTCTGTTTTAGCTGGAAAAAAAATAATAATTTGTACTAATAATGATTCAGCATATTTACCAGCTATTGATTTGTCTAATGCTGGGGCAGAAGTTAAAATTATTGATTCTCGTGCGAGCGTACATAACAGTCTATCCAAAAAAGTTTTGGAAAACGGTATAACTTTACAAATGAAAGCGGCTCCTCTTAAGGTTAATGGTTTAAAAAAGGTTCAAAGTTTGGAAATAGCTGTTGCAGATGGCCCTAGATGGAAAAAGGGTGGAGTAGAAAACTCAGACATTGTAGCATTATCAGGCGGCTGGTCACCAATTATAAATTTACTTTCACATAGAGGTATTCGCCCTAAATGGAATAAAAACGATTCTTGTTTTGTAATTGGTAATCATAGTGAACCTATTACAATTGCAGGTTCAGCTTCAGGAATTTGGGATACAAAAAATTGTATAGAATCAGGAATTTCCAATGGATTATGTGCTGCTGAAATACTTGGTAAAAAAGTTAAAAATTATTCTTTTCCCAATCCTGGAGGTTGGTTGACACCTATTGAACCTCTTTATGAGGTCAAAATTCCAAACTACAAATTAAAAAGTTTTGTTGATTATCAACATGATGTCACAACAGATGATATTTGTCTTGCCCACCAAGAGGGTTTTGTTTCTGTTGAACATTTAAAACGTTATACCACACTTGGTATGGCTAATGATCAAGGAAAAATAGGAAATATTATTGGAATTGCTTTAATGGCAAAATTATTAAATAAAGAAATTCCAGAAGTTGGTACAACAACCTTTCGTCCACCTTATACTCCTGTATCAATAGGAGCATTAGCAGGTCGAAATATTGGTAATCATTTTAGACCCTTAAGAAGATCCCCTTTGCATGAATGGAATTTAAATCAAGGAGCAATCATGATTGAAGCAGGTTTATGGCAACGTCCTTGGTATTTTCCTGAAGAAAATGAAACTATTTCAGATGCATATATTCGTGAAGCAAAAATTACAAGAGAATCAATTGGTATTTGTGATGTAACATCTTTAGGAAAAATAGCTATTCAAGGACCTGATTCAACAGAATTTTTAAATAGAATTTATACTAATCCATTTTCAAAATTACAAATCGGTAAAGCAAGATATGGAATTATGCTTAGGGATGACGGACTTGTTATGGATGACGGAACAACTTGGAGATTGTCAGAAAATGAATACTTTATGACAACATCTACAACGCAAGCAGCAAGAGTAATGGCATGGCTTGAGGAACTTTTACAGACACGTTGGAATAATTTAAATGTACACTTAACAAGTGTTTCTGAGCAATGGTGTGCTATTTCAATTGCAGGTCCAAAATCAAGGGAATGTATTTCTAAATGTCTTGAAAATTCTGATATCATATCAAATGAAAATTTACAATTTATGGGAGTTATTCAGACACATCTTCTTAAAAAAATTCCTTGTAGAATAGCAAGAATAAGTTTTTCAGGAGAAATGGCTTTTGAAATTTATGTTCCATCTGATTATGCAATTTCTATGATGGATATGATTTGGAAAGAAGCTAAATTATTAGGTGGCTGTCTTTATGGCTTAGAAGCTCTTGGAGCATTAAGAATTGAAAAAGGACATGTAACAGGAGCAGAATTAGATGGTCGAGTTACCATCGATGATGCTGGGTTAGGGAAAATGGCATCTGCAAAAAAATCTTATATTGGGAGTGCTATGAGAAAAAGAGGAGTTTTGGGTGATGAAAGTAGAGAAAAATTAGTTGGTATATTCCCAAAAAATCGAGACGAAACTTTTGAAGCAGGCGCAATTATATGTAAGCATTCTGAAATTAAAGGTTATGGTGTAGGGAGAGTTACATCGGTTACATATTCTCCTGTTTTAGGACATTGGATAGGACTTGGATTTATTTCAGGAGGCAATGAGAGATGGAAAAATATTAACGTTGTTGCAGCAGATCCCTTACGTAATAAAAATGTTGAATTAGAAATAGTATCTCCACACATGGTTGATCCAGAAGGGAAACGTATGCATGATTAAACGTTTGTCAGCTTTAGATAATAATTACAAAAAAAATAAATTTAACTTTGATGAAAAAAATAGTCTTAAATTTACTGAAGTGAATGATTTATTACTATATCAAGTTTCTGTTTGGACAAATACATTAAATAGCGTTGGGTCAAAAATCTCAAAAAATTTAGAACTTGATAATTATCCTGGGCCAAATAAGGTATCTTCAAATAATAAATTTGCAATGCTTAGAACAGAACCTTTGAAATGGTGGGTATTTGGAAGCAAAATAGGTGGATTATCTGAAGAAGAAGGAAATATATTAGATTTGTCACATTCTCGAACTTGTTTAAGTATTTCAGGTAAAAAATCTGCTATATTTTTAAATAGATTTTTGCCATTAGACTTAAGAACTAAATCTTTCACTAATAATTCTGTGGCTTCTACAACTTTTCATCATGTTGGAGTGACTTTATGGAATTCAGAAAATGATTATAAAATCTTTATTCCAAGAGCATTTGCACTTTCTTTATGGGAAATTTTTTTAGAAGGGGCAGAACAATTTGGATATGAAATTATATAAAATTTCTTTAAACTATAACAAATCTTATGTTTAAGTTTATCCCTGGAATAAAAAAAAATTTATTATTACAAAGAAATGAATATCAAAGTAATTTTAGTAAATATTTTAGAAAAATTCTTGGAAGAGAAATCCACACAAGAATCTTAATTGATTATTTAAATAATAATATTGATGAAATAAATAAAAAATTTTATCAAGATATTCAAAATGAATTTTTAGAATTTAAAAAATTATTACCCAATAATGTTAAAAATGTTTTAGATATAGGTTGCGGCATTGGCGCAATAAATATCTTTTTAAATAATTATTACAAAAAAGAAAAACCTAATTTTCATCTTTTAGATAAAAATTATGTTTCAAATAAAATTATTTATGGTTTTAATAAAAAAAATACAGAGGGTTATAATAATCTTTTAATAACTAAGAATTTTTTAAAAGCAAATAATTTAATTGAAGAAAATATTTATACTTATGATGTTGAAAAACATGAATTGAAGAAAATTAAATACGATCTAGTGATTTCTTTAATATCATGGGGTTATCATTATCCTTTAGAAAATTATATTAATTATTTAAAAGAAAATTCTGATGAAAAAACTATTTTTATTTTTGATATTGCTGAAGAATTTATTTCAATAAATCATGTTAAGAAATATTTTCATGAGATTAAAATAGTTAATAAATATTTAAAAAAACATAGACAGATACGACTTGCTTGTAAAAAAATAATTTAAAATTTAGATGGATGCTAAAAGTAGTTTTTTTGTGTATTCTTCATTAGGTTTGTTAATAATTTCATTTTTTTCGCCCTTTTCAACAATTTTTCCATCTTTCATAACTATTATAAAATCTGAAACAGCTTTTATAACCTTTAGATCATGACTAATAAATATATATGTTAAATCATTTTTTTCTTGCAAATAATTTAATAAATCTAATATTTGAGTTTGTATACTAACATCCAATGCCGAGGTAGGTTCATCAAAAATTATAAGTTTTGGGTTTAAAACCAAGGCCCTAGCAATTGCAATTCGCTGCCTTTGCCCTCCTGAAAATTCGTGTGGATAGCGATTCTTAATTTGAATATAATTTAAACCTACATCTTTACAAGTTGATATTATTAAATTTTGTTTTTCATCAATAGATAAATTATTTTCATGAATATTTAAACCTTCACTAATTATTTGTTCTATGTTCATTCTTGGACTGAGAGAACTGAAAGGATCTTGAAATACAATTTGCATTTCCTTTCGTAATTTTCTTAAGATTCTTTTATTAAGATTTAAAATATTTTTTTGATCAAAATTTATTTCTCCTTTTGCTTTTATTAATCTTAATAAAGCTAAAACTAATGTTGTTTTTCCTGAACCAGATTCGCCAACTATACCCAAAGTAGAGTTTTTATTAAGATTAAAACTTACCTCATCAACTGCTTTAACATAATTTACGACTCTTCTAAATATCCCTTTTTTTATAGGATACCATATTTTAATTTTATTTACATTTAACATGACAGGTTTAATTTTATTTGAAGATTTTTTTATTTTTGGTTCTGCATTAATTAACTCTTTTGTATAGTTATTTTGTGGATTAGAGAAAATTTCATTGATATTATTTTGTTCTACAATATATCCATCTTTCATGATGCAAACGTAATCTGCAATTTTTTTTACAACTGCAAGATCATGACTAATAAAAAGCATCGACATATTCATTTTTAGTTGTAATGATTTTAATAATTTTAATATTTGTTCTTGTATAGTTACATCTAAAGCAGTTGTCGGTTCATCAGCAATTAATAGTTGGGGTTGGTTTGCAATACTCATAGCAATCATCACACGCTGCCTTTGTCCTCCAGATAATTCGTGTGGGAAAGCCTTTAAGCGAGTTGAAATACTTTCCAAACCCACTTTTTTCATAAGTTCAGCAGTTTTTAAGGTAGCATCATTAAAAGAAATTTGATTATGAAGCATCAAGATTTCGTTTATTTGCTTTTCTATAGTATGTAGAGGATTGAGGCTTGTCATTGGTTCTTGAAATATTGAAGTAATATATTTTCCTCTAATTTTACGAATTTCATTTTCTGAAAAAGATAATAGATTTTTATTTTCAAAAATTATTTCTCCAGTATTATGGTACGCATTCGGGTAAGGTAAAAGTTTAAGTATACTAAGAGCAGTAACTGATTTTCCTGATCCAGATTCTCCAACAAGAGCAACTGTTTTTCCTTTTGGAATTGAAAAATTAATTCCTTTAACAGCGTCTACTGTGCTATCTTGTGATGCAAATCCCACATGTAAATTTTTTACTTGAATTAAATCATTCATTTTTTTTGTAAAAAAACCTTTCTAGGGTCAAGAGAATCTCTTATCGCCTCCCCAGTAAAAACCAATAAACTCAACATTATTGCTAATGTAAAAAAACTTGTTAATCCTAACCAAGGAGCCTGAAGATTATTTCTACCTTGATTAACCATTTCTCCTAATGAAGCTGAGCCTGGCGGTAATCCAAATCCAAGAAAATCTAAACCTGATAAAACTGTTACCGAAGCGCTTAAACTAAAAGGTAAAAAGGTTATTGTAGCAACAGTTGCATTTGGGAGAAGATGTCTAAACATTATAGTACTGCTAGAAACTCCCAATGCACGGGCTGCCCTTACATAATCAAAATTTCTTGCTCTAAGAAATTCTGCTCTTACTACACCTACATAACCCATCCAACTAAAGAGTAACAAAATTCCTAAAAGCCACCAAAAATTTGGTTGAACTACACTTGCTAAAATTATTAATACATAGAGAGTTGGTATAGCAGACCATATTTCCATAAATCTTTGAAAAAATAAATCTATATTCCCGCCAAAATATCCTTGTATTGCTCCAGCTGTTACGCCAATTAACATTGATGCAAAAGTTAGTACAAACCCAAATAATATTGAAATTCTAAAACCATAAATTAATCTTGCTAAAACATCCCTTGCCTGATCATCTGTTCCAAGCCAATTTTTTTTTGTTGGGGGTGAGGGCACGGGAGAATTAAGATCACGAATAATTGTATCATATGAATAAGGTATAATTGGCCAAACCATCCAACCTTTATTATTTATTAATTCTTGTACATACGGATCTTTGTAATCTGCTTCAGTTTCAAAATCACCATCAAAATAAACTTCTTGATAACTTATTAATATAGGAAAAAGAAATTTATTTTCATATTTTATAAGCAAAGGTTTATCATTTGAAATAAACTCTGCAAATAAAGAAAGAAAAAACAAAAGTATAAATATCCAAAGAGAATACCATCCACGTGAATTTGAACGAAAATTACTTAAACGTCTGATATTTAATGGAGAAAGTTTCATTATTAAGTGTCTCTTGATTCAAAATCAATTCTTGGGTCAATAATAGAATACATGATGTCACCAATAATTCCCATTATTAGTCCTAAAAGTGAGAAAAAATATAAAGTTGCAAATATTACTGGATAATCTCTTGTTAATGCTGCTTCATATCCTAATAGTCCTAAACCATCTAAAGAGAAAATTACCTCTATAAATAATGAGCTTGAAAATAATATTCCTATAAAAGCAGAGGGGAATCCTGCTATGACTATCAACATTGCATTTCTAAAAACATGTCCATAAAGAACCTGATTCTCTCTTAATCCTTTTGCTCTAGCAGTCATTACATACTGTTGATTAATTTGATCAAGAAATGAATTTTTTGTTAATAAGGTTAGTCCTGCAAAACCACTAACGACCATAGCGATTAATGGAAGTGTTAGATGCCAGAAATAATCAATTATTTGTTGAAAAAAATTTAATTCACTAAAATTTTCCGAAACCAAACCACGTAAAGGAAAAATATCCATGTATCTTCCACCGGCAAATATAACAATTAAAATTACTGCAAATAAAAAATTAGGAATAGCGTAGCCAATTGCGATAATTGTAGAGGAAGTGACATCAAATCTAGTTCCATCAAGTACAGCTTTTCGTATACCAAGTGGAATTGAAATTAGATAAACAAGTAAAGTGGTCCATAAACCAATAGAAATTGATACAGGCATTTTATCAATTACTAAATCAATTACTTTTTGATCTCTAAAAAAACTTTCTCCAAAATTAAAAGTTAAATAGTCTTTTAGCATATTAAAAAAACGTATGTGAGTGGGTTTATCTAAGCCATACATAGCTTCAATTTCTTTTATAATATCGGGATCTAATCCTTGTGCGCCCCTATATTTTGTATCATTATTTGCAGAGGTTTCAAAATTAGCCAAGCTTTCACCCTGATCACTTCCAGAAAATCTTGCTGTTGATTCAACTGCAGTACCTGTCATTTCAGCAATCATTTGTTCGACAGGACCTCCAGGTACTATTTGTATTATTGCAAAATTTATAACCATTATTCCTAATAGTGTAGGAATTACTAATAGAAGTCTTCTTATAATGTAAGCTATCATCTTATGATTTAGTCCATAAATAATTTAATATTTATTGTATAGATTTTTTTCTCTCATTAATTTTATCTGCCTTATTATTATTAATCCACCATGTATTTGTACCAAGAGAATATTTCGGTCTAATTTTAGGTTTATCAAAAAAATCCCAATATAGTACTCTGTAAGCAGATATATGCCATTGTGGTATTACATAATGATTCCACAAAAGTGCTCGATCAAGTGCCTTTGTAGAAATAATTAAATCTTCTCTATCTTTTGAAGATATTACTTTTTCTATTAATTTATCTATTGCTTCATTTTTTATTCCTATAATATTTCTAGAACCATTTGTGTTGGCAGCATCTGACCCCCAAAAATTTCTTTGTTCATTTCCTGGAGATAAAGACTGACGAAATGATGAAACTATCATATCAAAGTCAAAAGTTTCCAACCTTTGTTGATATTGAGAACTATCTATTGTTCTAACATTAACTTTTATACCTAATTTTTCTAAATTATCTTTAAAAGGTAAAACAATCCTCTCAAAAGCAGGAGAAACTAATAAAATTTCAAATTCAAATTTTTTTCCTAATTTTTTATTTATTAAAATATTATTTTCTAACTCCCAACCTGCTTTATTTAATAATGAAGTTGCTTTAGATAATTCTTTTCTATTATATCCAGAACCATCTGTTTTTGGAGGATTAAATTCTTTTAAAAAAAGCTCCTGAGATAATGAATTTTCATATTCCTTTTTTAAATTTTTTAATAAATTAAATTCTTCGCCCTGAGGTATTCCTGATGAAGCTAATTCTGAATTTTCAAAAAAACTATTTGTTCTTTTATAAGCTCCATAAAAAAGATTAGTATTTGTCCACTCAAAATCAAAGGCATAAGAAAGAGCTTCTCGGACTCGTTTATCTTGAAAGATTATATTTCTAGTATTAAAAACAAAAGCTTGCATTCCTTGAGGATTTTCATGCTCAATTAATTCTTTAATAATTAATTTATTTTTTACTGCTGGAACATTATAACTCGTTGCCCATTCTTTTGAGCTATTTTCAGAAAAAAAATCTATTTCCCCAGATTTAAAAGCTTCTCTTTCAATATTTCTATCTTTATAATATTCGTATTTAATTGATCCGAAGTTATCTATACCTTTTTTAATAGCCAAATTTAAACCCCAATATTCTAAATCTAATTCGTAACTAATAGATCTACCAGGATCAAATGAACTAATTTTATAAGGACCGCTTCCGATAGGGATTTGAAGAGTAGTTTCTTCAAAATTTTTATTTTCCCAATAATGTTTGGGTAAAACGGGTAGCTGACCAATGATTAAAGGAAGCTCTAAATTAGTTTTTCCTTCAAAATTAAAGCGAACTTTTAGTTCGCTCTCTTTTATAACTTCTTTTACTTCTCCATAATAATATTTATAAAAAGGATGACCTTTTTCCATTAAAGTATTAAATGTCCAAACAACATCATCAGCTGTTATATTTTTACCATCATGCCATTTTGCTTCTTTTCTTAGATTAAAAGCTACCCAAGAACGATCATCGGGCCACTCTATTGTTTCGGCAATTAAACCATATTCAGTAAATGCTTCATCGCTTGATGAAATTGTTAATGTTTCATATATATTGCTAATTCCATCAGCTGGCGTTCCTTTTAAAGTAAATGGATTAAAAGTATCGTATGAACCGGTTGTGCTAAATGTAACATTCCCCCCTTTAGGAGCATTGGGATTTACATAATCAAGATGTTTAAAATTTTTTTTATATTTAGGATCTCCATGCATTGCGATTGCATGAGAAACATTTATTTCAGCAAAACTAGGAATACTATAAAATAAATAAAATAGTATAAATATTAATCTTAACATTATTCTTAATATAAACTTTTTTTTCTAAAAATAATAATAAATTAGAATTTATAATGTATTTTTTTATGAATTTAAAATTTTTATAACTTGCTCGTGCACTATTTGTGTACAGGAAGCTATAAAACTTCCATCAGATTTAAGATTTATTTTTTTACCAGAGCTATCCGATACAATGCCACCTGAACCCTCAATAACTGGGATAAGTGCCATATAGTCCCAATTTTTTAATGTATCTTCTACTACAATATCTATAAGTCCCGAAGCAAGCATTCCGTACATGTAGCAATCTCCTCCAAATCTATAATATTTTGTTTTTTTTATAATCTTATCAAAATTATTTTTAAATTTTTCATTTTCAAAATAAAGACCCGAAGTAAAAGCGTAGCTTTCACTAATATTTTTTTTATTTGATGTCGAAACTTTACTACCATTTAAAGTTGTAGCTTCATTACATATACCTACCCAGCGTTCATTGTGAGCTGGGCAATTAATAATACCCAAAATTGGAGTTTGGTTGTGCAAAAGAGATATTAAAGTTCCAAAATCTTTATGCCCGGCAATAAAACTTCGAGTACCATCAATAGGGTCAATAACCCATACAAACTCGTTATCGAGATTTATATTTTCATGTTCTTCACCAAGAATTCCGTGATTTTTATATTTTTTAACTATTTTTTCTCTGATTAATGTTTCAGTTTCTTTATCAGCTATTGTTACTGGACTATTATCACTTTTAGATTCTATATCTAATTCTGACCTAAAATATTTCAAAATAATTTCTGAGGATTCATCAGCAAGTAAATTTGCAAATTCAATGTACTCTTTTGGGCAAGTAATTATGGACATAATAAAATAATTTAAGGAAGGGGAACTGGGTTGTCAGAATTTTCTCTAAGCCACAAAATTAAATTTGCTCTATCTTCAACTTTTTTTAATCCAGCAAAATTCATCTTTGTTCCATCCATGTAATCTTTAGGTTTATATAGAAAAGCTGCAATATTTTCGTATGTCCAATTTCCTCCAAAACCTGACATAACACTAGAATAAGCATAACCACCTTTTTTTCCAATAGGGCTATTTATTATATTGTAGAGATTTGGACCAATTTTATGTTTTCCTTCTTTATCGAAACTATGACAAGAACTACATTTGCTTGCAATTTTTTCGCCACTCTCTAAAGATGCAGATAATAATAATAGTGAAATAGGTTCTATACTATCCTTAACATCTTCATTCACACTAACAATATCAGTATCTTGAGGAATATCTATTTTATAGGCTTGTTCCTCAGGTATTGTGGGGTTAATTAAATAGTTTCCAATTTTGTTGATTGCATAAAGAACAACTATTGTTAAAATAAGAACAGCAATTATTTTATTAATTTTAAATAAAGACATAATATTGATATATATGAGGTATATATAGAAATTTTTAAATAATGAAAATAAATCTTTTATCTTACAATCTTTTTTTTACTGAATAGACTTCACAAATGAAGGTATTAATAGTTATTCCAGCTCGGATGGCATCTGTACGTTTTCCTAATAAACCTATGGCTCTTTTAAATAATAAACCCATGATACTTCATGTTTGGGAAAGGGCAAAAGAATCGAAGATCGGGAGAGTTTTAGTAGCATGTTGTGAAAAAGAAGTAGCAGATTGCATTCGTTCTGCAGGAGGAGAGGCTATTCTTACTAATCCAAATTTACCATCTGGGACTGATAGAGTCTATGCAGCCATTGAAGATAATGAAGAATTTTTAATGTCGGATTCAATTATTAATTTACAGGGCGACATGCCGCTTATTGATAGTCATAGTATAAATCAAATAAAAAAAATTATTATTCAAGGCTATGATATGTCAACAATTGTAACATCATTTTCTTCAGATCAAGAAATAAAAAATGTTAATATCACTAAAGCGAATGTTAATTGGATTAAAAAAAATAACATTGGAGAGGCAATCGACTTTTTTAAATTACCAAATGAACAAATCCCTAAAAATATTTACCATCATGTTGGTATTTATGGTTTTGCACCTTCTTCATTAAAAAAATTTGTAAATTTACCTCAAAGTGAAAGGGAAAAAAAACTTAAACTTGAGCAAATGAGAGCATTAGATAACAATATGACAATTGGAGTGGGATATGTAAAAAATGTCCCAATTAGTGTAGACACAAGAGAAGATTTAATGCATGTGGAAAGCTTAATTAAAAAAAAATATGAATAACATTATAAAGAATTTTTCTTTTCAAGGTGCCGAAGGGGCATACAGCGAAATGGCAGGTAAAGAAATTTATCCTGATGCTAACTCAATTTCTTGTAAAACTTTTGAAGAGATGTTTGAAATAGTTAGAAAAGAAAAAGCTGATTGCGCAATCGTACCTATAGAAAATTCTCTTTCAGGTAGGGTAGCAGATACTCAACGTTTAATTCCTGAATCTGGATTAAAAATTATTGGAGAATATTTTTTAGAAATCAAACATTGTTTAATGTCTATAGAAAGTTCCAATATTGAGAATTTAAAAAGAGTTCATAGTCATGAGCAGGCATTAGCTCAATGTAGAAAAAATTTGATTAATAAGAACATTTCAATGATTGTTGCAGCAGATACAGCAGGTTCGGCAAAAAAAATTGCAGAATTAAAAAGTTCTGAAGATGGAGCAATAGCGTCCAAATTAGCTGCAAAAATATATGGGTTAAAAGTATTGCAGGAGAATATACAAGACGCTGTAAAAAATTATACACGATTTGTTATAATGGGTAGAGATCTAGCAAAAATCAATTTAGATGAAAAAGAAGTAATGACAACAATAGTTTATCAGGTCAAAAGTATCCCAGCAGCATTGTATAAATCACTTGGGGGTTTTGCTACAAATGGAGTTAATATTACAAAACTTGAAAGTTATGTACATCCTCAAGGATTCGATGTTGCTCAATTTTATATTGATATTGAAGGACATCCTGATAAAAAATCAGTTACCCTAGCTTTGGATGACTTAAAATTTTATTGTAAAAAATTTGATATTCTTGGTGTTTATAAAGCAGATAAATTTAGAAAAAAATAGCTGTTATCCACTAAGTCTTTATGTTTCTTTTTTCATATGATGGTATATTATTAGAGGAAGGTTGAATGGGCAAAAATCTTGTTAATCCAGTCAGGTCCGAAAGGAAGCAGCTGTAGCAGGTATTTTTTGGGTCATTCCAACCTTCCTTATTTAAATTATTATGAATAATACAGATACAATAAATATAGACTACCAAGTACTTGCTAGAAAGTATCGACCAAAAATATTTTCAGAATTAATTGGTCAGGAAACTTTAGTAAATATTATAACTAATGCAATAAAGCAAAATCGTGTTGCTCATGCATACTTATTAACAGGAATTAGAGGTGTTGGGAAGACAACGACAGCGAGGATAATTGCGAGAGCGCTAAATTGTACCGCTCTCCAAAAAAATAATTTTGAACCTTGTGGCAAATGCGAATCATGTATTTCAATATTAGAAGAAAGAAATATGGATGTACTTGAAATGGATGCAGCTAGTCGTACAGGCGTGGACGACGTAAGAGAGATAATTGAAAATATAAAATATAAACCAACAAATTGTAAATATAAAATATATATTATAGATGAAGTTCATATGCTTTCTAAAAATGCTTTTAATGCTTTATTAAAAACACTTGAAGAGCCCCCACCTCATGTTAAATTTTTATTTGCAACTACAGAAATTCGAAAAGTTCCAATTACTATACTTTCACGCTGTCAAAGATTTGATTTATTTAGAATTGACAATAAATTATTAATGCAACATCTATCAAATATTACAAGTATCGAAAAAATTTCTATCTCTAAGGAAGCTTTGGCACTAATTATTAGAGCTTCTGAAGGATCAGTTAGAGATGCACTAAGTTTACTAGATCAAGCCTCTAGTAATGCAAAAGAAGAAATTACTGAAAAAAATATTATTAAAATGCTTGGTCTTGCTGATAGAGTAAAAATATATGATTTATTAAATTCAATATTTGAAAGCAACGCTGCAGAGGCTCTAAAATTATTTAAAAATTTATATAATCAAGGAGCAGATATTTTGATGATTTTTGAAGAAATGATCAGAATAACTCATTTTTTAACAGAGATAAAAATATTACCCACAATTTTAAAAGATTCTTTTATTTCAGAGACTGAAAAAAATAAAGCAAAAGAAATGTCGGATCGTTTAACCATTTCAGTTTTAGGTAGATTTTGGCAATCATTATTTAAAGGTTATCAAGAATTACAAAATACAAACCATCTTTATCAAACATCTGAAATGATTGTTATTAGACTTGTATATTTGTCAGATTTTCCACCACCGTCTGATTTAATAAAAAAAATGGAAGAAAAAGAAAAAATACTTGACCAAACTAGTTATTTAAAAACTAATAAAAGTACAGATAGTGATAAGATTTTAAATGAGATTCAAAATATTTCAGATAAAAAAATTGAAAAAAATAATTTAAAGATCAAAAATAAAATTAATTCATTTCGAGAATTAGTAGAATTATTTTATAAATATCGAGAACCTTTAATGTATTCTAAACTCTATAATCAAGTAAGACTTATTAGTTTTGAAGAAGGGAAATTAGTAATCAATATAGATGATTTAAAGGAAAAAAATTTTCCTAAACAGGTTATTAAGCTTGTATCGAAATGGACTGGAAGAATTTGGACAATTTCATTATCAGATAATAAGACTGGCAAAACTCTTGCAGAGGAAGATATTATTATAAAAGAAAATGAATTGGAAAAAGTTAAAAAATACCCAGATATAAAAAGAATATTAGATGATTTTCCAGGTTCAAAAATTCATTCTATTCAAATAATTGATGAAAGTGAAGTTGAACATAGAAATGAAGAAATAGAAAAAATATTGGAGAAAAAATGACAAATATTGGAAATATGATGAAACAAGCTCAACAATTACAGAAAAAAATGAGTGAAGCTCAGGAGAAACTTAAATCTATTGAAGTAGAGGGGATTTCAGGTGGTGGAATGGTTAAGGTAATTGTTAATGCTAAAGGTGATATAAAAAAAATAGATATTGATAAGTCAATTATTGATCCGAATGAAAAAGAAATGATCGAGGATCTTATTTTAGCGGCAATTAATGATGCAAAAAGAAAAGCAGAAAATGTTGCCTCTGAAGAAATGAAGAATCTTACCGGAGGCATCGCTTTGCCGCCAGGTTTTAAATTACCTTTTTAAATGATTGGTTCAGAAATTGATAAATTAATAATCTCAATTGCTAAACTCCCAGGTTTAGGTAGACGATCTGCTCAAAGAATAGCTCTTCATTTATTAAAACAAAAAGATAAGTCTTTGCACATGTTAGTTGAAGCTTTACAGGAGGCTAATAAAAAAATTGTGAATTGTGAAATTTGTGGGAATATAGATACTTTAAATCCTTGCTCAATTTGCCAAGACAAAAAAAGAGATTCAAAAACAATATGTATTGTAGAAGATATTTCTGATTTGTGGGCATTAGAAAGAACTGGATTTTACAAAGGTTTATATCATGTGTTAGGCGGAGTATTGTCTGCAATTGATGGGGTTGGAATTGAAGATTTAAGAATTGATAAATTAATTAAGCGTTTAGATAAGAAAAAAATTAAAGAAATTATTTTAGCATTAAGTACAACAACTGAAGGACAAACAACAAGTCATGTTATTACTGATAAAATTGAAACTTTTGGTATTGAGGTAACTCGTTTAGCTCAAGGATTACCAATAGGAGGAGAGGTTCATTATCTAGATGAAAATACATTAAATACTGCTTTTCAGTCTCGTAAAAAAATAATTTAAATTTCAAATAAAATGAAAGATATATTAATCATACCAAATCCATTATTACGTGAAAAATCAATTGCTGTTAAAGATATTAATAATGAAGCACTAAAATTATCAAAAAAATTAATTAAAATAATGAATACTGCTCCAGGTGTTGGACTAGCTGCTCCTCAAATAGGAGTAATGAAGAGAATTATTGCAATTAATGTTAAGGAATTAGAACAGGAAAAAAAAATATCTTATATTTTGTTTAACCCAGAAATAACTTGGTATTCAAAGGAAAAAGTAAAAATGGAAGAAGGCTGCTTGTCAATTCCTGGGCAATTTGCAGAAATTGAAAGACCTGAAAAAATCTTTTTTAAATATATTGATGAAAAAAATAATGTAATTGAAAAAGAAGCTAGTGGGAATGAATCAAGAGTAATACAACATGAAATTGATCATTTAGATGGAAAATTATTTATTGATTACTTGTCTTCTCTTAAACGTAATATTATTTATAAAAAAATTAATAAGTTAAAAAAAACAGGTCAGTTATGAAAAATAATAACCGGATTGTATTTATGGGAACACCAGATATTGCTGCAGACTATCTGTATACACTCATAAATAACAACTATAATGTTATTGCTACCTATACTCAACCAGCTAAACCCAAAGATAGAGGCATGAGTTTAAAATCAAGCCCAGTAGAGGATTTAAGTAATAAAAATAATATTCCTTGTTTTACACCTAAATCATTTAACGATGAAAAAGAAATAGATAAATTTAAAGACTTAAGAATTGATATAGCTATAATTATTGGTTATGGAATTTTGCTTCCAAAAAAATTAATAAATATACCTAAATTTGGCTGCATCAATATTCATTTATCTCTTTTGCCTAGATGGAGAGGAGCATCACCAATTGAATATGCACTTTTAAATGGTGATAAAGAAACGGGTGTTACAATTTTTAAATTGAATGAAAAATTTGATCAAGGACCAATTATAAATTCAAAAAAATGTTCAATTAGAGCAGATATAACAAAAGAAGAACTTCATAAAAATTTAAAAAAAATTGGTATAAATTTACTTTTATCAACTTTGCCAAAGTATTTTAATGATGAAATTAATCTTAAAATTCAAAATGAAAATTATGCAACATATGCAAAAAAAATTTTTAGTAAAAATAGAAAAATAGACTTTTCAAAAGATAAAAATGAAATTTATAATAGAATTAGATCTTTTTCACCAAGTCCTGGAGCATGGTTTACTTACAAAAATGAAAGAATAAAAATTATATCTTGTGAGGTTAAGTCTCTAATTGGAGAGCATTCAACAATTTTATCAAAGGATTTAATTATTGCTTGTAATGACGGATCAATAAAACCAAAAATTATTCAAAAAGAGGGTAAAAAATCTATGAAAATAGAAGAATTTGTAAGAGGTTTTATTTTTAAAGTTGGCGACAAGATAAATACAGATGAGTAGATACAAAATTATTATTGAATATAAAGGCACTGACTATGTAGGTTGGCAAAGACAAGATAATGGAAAATCAATTCAGGAAACTATTGAAAATTCTATTGAAAAATTAACTAATGAAAAAATACAAGTTTTTGGAGCAGGAAGAACTGACTCAGGAGTTCACGCATTAGGTCAGGTTGCGCATTTTGATCTAAATAAAAAATTTTCTTCAGATTCTATACGGGATGGTTTAAATAATTTTTTAAGATCTGAATCGATTTCAATAATAGACGCTGAAGAAGTTACTGATGATTTTCATGCAAGATTTTCAGCAAAAAAAAGAGAGTATTTATATAAAATTATTAATAGAAGAGCTCCATTAACTATAGAAAAGGATTTGGCATGGGTGCTGCATAAAAAACTTAATTTAGAAAAAATAAAAGACGCAGCTAATTTTTTTATTGGTAAAAATAATTTAAACGCGTTTCGTTCTTCGCACTGTCAATCAAAGACTACTATTAAGAATATTGATAAAATAGAGATTATAAAAAAAAATGAACAAATAGAAATTAATGTGCAGGCTAAATCTTTTCTGCATTCCCAAGTTCGAATTATGGTTGGAACTTTAATAAATGTTGGCGAAGGCAAGATTAGTCCGGAATATATTAAATTTATAATAAAAGAAGCTAAACGTGAAAACGCTGGCCCAACTGCACCAGCTGCAGGTTTATATCTACTTAAAGTAATATATTAATTTAATATTTAGATAATTTTTTTTCTAGCAACCTAACAAAGTAAGTAATAAAAATAATTAATATTAAATATTCTAAAACTAAAAACGTATAGATTTCAAGAGGACGGTATACATTTACTACCAATTCGTTGGCTTTACGAGTTAAGTCTGCTAACCCAACAATTGAAACCAAAGAACTCATTTTAATAATATAAACAAACTGATTGCCGATAGGAGGCAAAATGAATCTAAGTGCTTGAGGAAAAATAATAAGACGCATTCTTTGCCATGAATTTAAACCTAAAGATTTAGATGCTTCATGCTGACCTATAGGTATTGATGAAATGCCTCCACGAAAAATTTCAGCTTCAAAAGCAGAATCACTAATTGCCAGAGAAACCACTCCTGCCATGAAAGGACTTAAGCTTAATCCAACCAAAATTGGGAGTCCATAGTAGACCCACAAAAGTAAAACTAGGAGTGGAATTGCTCTCACTAACTCAACATATACTCTGTTAATACCTAGTAGATATTTATTTTTACTAAGCGCAGGTAGCGCAATAAAAAATCCTATAGTTAAAGAAAATATTATTGAGAAAAAAGAAATTAATATTGTTATATATAACCCACTTAGTAAAAAAGAAATATTTGTTGACCCACTATCTAAGAAAGGATTTACAATATACCATCCCCAATTATAGTTACTAGAACAACTTGTTAAAAACAGTCCAATAAAAAAAACAATTAAAAACTTATAACTCAAGTTATTTTATTGATTTTGAAGATTCCATTTAGCCTTTAATTTATTAAAAAAACCATGAGATTTTTTTAATTCAATCCAGTGATTTATGTAATTAATCCAAACTTGGTCATCTTGTGGAAGAAGCCAAGCTAAAGGAGTTGGATTTCTTTGTTCTTTTACAGGAATGATAGCAAGTTCTTTATATTGTTCAACGAGAGCTGCAGCTTCTATGTTAGAAGTCATTGAGACATCTGCTCTACCACTTAAAACTTCTTGAAAATCTCTTGCAGGAGATTCTATTGAAGTAATTTTAGCTTTAGGGAAAAAATCTTTAGCCATTTGCTCTTGTACTGTTCCAAGCGTTACAGCAAATTTAACTCCTTTATTATTTATATCTTCCCAATCATTAAATTTTACTAAATTTTTCTTTAAAGTTAGAGGTACTTGATAATAATTTAAATAAGAATCTGAGTATCCAGCTGACAATGCTCTTTTAGCATTTAACGAAGCACTTGTTGACATATCATATTTGTTAGAAGTTATTCCTGCAACCAATGTTTTCCATTCTGTTGGGACAAACGTAATTTTAACATCCATGTCTTTAGCTAATTCTTTTACAACCTCTATATCGAATCCAACATATTCATTTGTTGAAGGATCTTTGGTTGTCATAGGATTCCAATCGCCAGTTGTTCCTACTCTTAATACACCGTTTTTTAGGATATCATCTAGCCGGGATTCAGCCAGAACGTTAAAAGGGAGTAATAATATTGCTAATAAATAAAGCGTAAAAGTTTTTTTATACATAAATTTGTTATTCCTCGACTAAATTATATAATGATTAATAAATAAAAAAAAAGGTCTTGAAAATATCTTTATTTATTAATGTTCTTTTTTCTATAGAAAACAATAAATATCTTAATATATTATATAAAATACGATATATACTGGCATGGATTCACAATCTTTAAAAAAAATAGACAAAAACTATATAAATGAAAAAGATGAGTTTTATCTAAATTCTGCAAAAAAACTCATATCTTTTTTTAATAATACGATAAATAATAGGAATCCTAGCATAGATTTAATTATGTCATCTCCTACTGGCTGCATGATAATTACAGAGGTAATGAAAAACTTTTATCTGAAAAAAGACCTTTCAAAACAAGATCTTGTTACAAAAACAGTAAATGGCGTAAGTCTTAATATGAATCAATCAAGTGTTTATAAGCTAGTTGATAAGGCAATTGAACAGGGAATTTTCTCAATGTATTTGAAAAAAGATGATAAAAGAGTTCGATTGATAACCCCTTCAGAAAAAACCATAAAAGATATGGAAAAATGGTTTGATGAAATAAAACTAGTCTAAGATAAATTTTTTTTTTAATTTACTAGTAAATAATAGTAATAATAATAATAACCAAAACTTATTTAAATTATAATATTTCTATTTTAAATAATATTTATGGTAAAAAATAATCTTGGAATTTTATCAAAAAAAGAAGAGTTCCAATTAATAAATAATTGGCAGAAAAATAAAGATAAAGAATCTTTAAACAAAATAATTTTAGCTTATAAAAGAATGCCTGTTGCATATGCAAGAAGATATGCAAAATATGGTATTCCCAAAGAAGATTTGATACATGAAGGAGTAATTGGAATCATGCATGCAATCGATAAATTTGATTTAAAGAAAAATTTACGATTATCAACATACGCTTCTTGGTGGATAAGAGCATCAATGCAAGATTATGTTTTAAAAAATTGGTCTATTGTAAAAATTGCTTCAACTGCAGCACAAAAATCCTTGTTTTTTGGTTTAAACAAAATAAAAAATAAAATATCAAACGTAAGTAATGATTTTATGTCTAATGAGCAAGTTGATTATGTTGCAAAATCACTTAATGTTAAAAAAAATGCTGTTACAACTATGGAATCAAAATTAACATTTGGAGACCAATCTTTAAACCAAACAATAAATAATGATACACAGAATGATTTTTTATCTAATTTAGTAGATAATTCTCAGAATCCCGAAGATATTGTTACAGCTATGAAAGATAATGAATCTCGGAGCAAATGGCTTCATCAGGCCTTAAATACCCTAGATAAAAGAGAGCAAGAAATAGTTAAAAGAAAATTGCATCATAAAGTTTTAACATTAGAAACTTTATCAAAAAAAATTGGTGTAAGTAAAGAGCGAATTCGTCAAATAGAAACAAAAGCATATAAAAAACTAAACAGAAAAATATTATCTATATCTAGACAAAAAAAAGATTTTTTTATCAATGAAAATTAATAGAACTTAATTCTATATAGAAAATAAATATTGTTATATAATTAATTTTATGAGAGATCATGAAGATTTTTACATGGATTTTAAACCTGAATTAACACCAAAACAAATGTTAGAATACGGTGTTTTCGGCGGATCATATCTAGGAAATACAATTAATGAATATCCAAAGTCATGGTTTAAAAAAGCTAAAATAAGCAAATTTTTTAATGTGGATCTTAATTGCTTTAAAATTCGTTCAGGACAAAGTTTAAAAGAATGGAAAAAAAAAGGTTGGATAATGTCCGAAGATCCAAGGGGTTGGTTTCAGTGGTATTGTCGATACACAATAGGAAGACGTATTCCAAAAATTGATAAAATACAAATATATCGTTGGAGAATGTTTGGGCCGAGGCATATCGGGGGTATTAAGAAAAATTGTCGAACAAGAGAATTAAATTGCAGAAGAAGACAGCGGCAAGCATTACTTCAGTGGGCATATAACCCTTTTATTTAATTTATTATCTTTGGGCTCAGGTTATTATCCCCCATTTTAAATAAATTCAGCATTGTTGTGGGAATTTCATCTGTATTAGGACACTCTAATATCATTTGTTTTTCTGCTACACTAAAGGGACAAATTGATGCTAGAGTTGTTATAAGAACTGTAAGATCAACTTTTTTTATTTGTTGCCAGTCAAATTCAATATTATTTCTCGATAGATAGTTTTTTACTTCTTCTAAAAATGTATCTTTTTTAAAGTTCTTTTCAAAATTGTTAACTGTGTCATTTTCAAATTTAGAATAATCTACTTTAAGTTTTCTAAATTTTTCATTGGTTTCAATCTCCTCAATAAAATTAAACCTTATTAGGCCATGAAGATTAATTAAATATCGACCATCTGATGTCTCATTGTATTGATTAATTTTGCCGATACATCCAGTTGTATATAAATTGTTTGATGTTGTTGATTTAGGATTTTCTTGAATCATTCCAATTATTTTGTCATTTTTCATTGCATAATCAATCATACTTAAATATCTTGGTTCAAATATATTAAGTGGTAAATTTCCCATAGGCAGAAGTAATGCACCGCTTAAAGGAAAAATTGGTATTATTTTTGGTAATTCTTTAATATTCATATTATACCATATAGTTAGTATATTTTTATAAAGAACAATAAAGTTTAAATTTATTATAAAAGGCAATGGAATGTCAATAAATAGAAAAATCTTACCAAAAGAAAACGTTTCTATTCCACAAATTTTTAAAAAAAGACCTTATGAAGATCAAATTAATTTTGATAAATTACGATTATATCGATTAAATAGAGTTAAAAAAGAATTAGAAAAAAATGATATAGGAGCTTGCTTACTTTTTGATCCAGTTAATGTAAGGTATGCAACAGATAGTAGAAATATGAGTATCTTTTGCATGCATAATCTGCATCGATATTGTTTTGTGCCCGTTAATGGCCCAGTAATACTTTATGAGTTTTTTAAATGCAATCATATAAATAACCATCTAAAGTTAATTGACGAAATTCGACCTTCAATAATTTGGGATTATTTTGGTTCCGGCAATCAAGCAGATCAGCAAGTAGTAAGATGGGGGAATGAAATAAATGATTTAGTAGCTAAATATTGTGGAAAAGAAAAGAAATTGGCTATAGATGTATGTAACTCTGAAGGTATTTTTACTCTTAACAATTTAGGTATAAATATTATTGAGGGTAAAAAAATTTTAGAGCAAGCAAGAAAAATTAAATCCAAACAAGAATTGCTTTGTATGAAAGCTGCTTTAGAGGTAGCTGATAAAGGAATTCAATTAATGAGAAAAAAATTAAAATCAGGAATGAGCGAAGAAGAACTTTGGGCAATACTCCATAAAACAAACATTGAAAATGGTGGAGAATGGATTGAAACTCGTTTATTGAGTTCTGGACCACGTACAAATCCATGGATGAATGAGTGTAGCAGTAGAGTTATACAAAAAAAAGATATTGTTAGCTTTGATACAGATATGGTTGGTCCGTACGGCTATTGTGCAGATATTTCTAGAACTTTTGTTGAAGGAAATGTTTTTTCAAAAAAACAAAGAGAATTGTACTCTATAGCTTTAGAACAAATTAATTATAATAAAGAAATTATAAAATTAAATATGACTTTTGAAGAGTTTATTGATAAAGCTTGGGTTCTTCCAGAACCTTATTACAATAATAGATATAGTTGCATCTCTCATGGAATTGGAATGTGTGATGAGTGGCCATTCATCTTATATCCTGAAGATAATAAGAAAAATGGTGGAATAGAGGGAATGTTTGAGGAAAATATGACTATTACACTTGAAAGCTACATTGGCGCTTCTGGAGATAATGAGGGAGTTAAACTTGAGCAGCAATATTTAGTAAAACAAAATGGCTTGGAGCTTCTTTCTTTTAACCCTTTAGAAAGTTTTTAGTTAATGTTTTATTTTATTATTAAAACTTTAATTACAGCTATTACGGTTGTAGCTGTATCAGAAATTGCAAAACGCTCATCTCTATTAGCTGGTATTTTAGCATCAATTCCACTTACTTCCTTTCTTGCTTTTATATGGTTATATTGGGATACTAAAGATCCCCAAAAAGTTATAGAGTTGTCAAATAGTATTTTATTAATGATCATCCCATCTTTTGCTTTCTTTATTATTTTACCTATAGCTTTAAAATTAAATTATTCATTTTTACTTTCTATGACAATTTCGGTAATTATTACAGCTATCATTTATTGGATTTATGTTAGTGTACTAAGCAAATATAACATTAGCTTATAATTAAATTAGATATGCCTATAAAAGATTTATTTCTTGCTATATCTGTTCCATGTTTATGGGGATTTGGTTTAGTGATCTCAAAACCAGGTATGGAACAATTACCTCCTTTATTAATTAATGGTTTTCGATGGCTAATAGCTGGATTAGTTCTTGTTTGGTGGTTTCCTGCCCCAAAAAAATTCTTTAAAGAAATTTTATTAGTCTCATTTGTAGCATGCACTTTACAATATGGTCTAACTTATACAGGTGTTAGTATGATTGAAGCTTCTTCAGCTGCATTGCTAGTGCAATCAGAAGTACCCTTTGGTGTATTAGTTGCTTTTTTTATATTAAAGGAAAGACCTCCTTTAAAAAACTTAATAGGACTTCTTATTGCTTTTTCAGGATTAATAGTTTTGACAGGAGCACCAAATTTACAAGGAAAATATTTGGGAGTATTTCTTGTTCTATCTGGAGCATTAACTTGGGCTTTTGGTCAAGTTTTAGCAAAACCAATTAGTGAAAAAGTTTCTGGATGGACTCTTACTGCTTGGGTAGGAATTTTAAGTGGTCCACAATTAATTATTGCTTCATATTTTATTGAAGGAAATACAATCGAACATATTAAATCCACAAATGCAACAGGTTGGATTATTGTTTTGTATTTAGCTTTAATTATGACTGCATTAGGTTATTCTATTTGGTATTATGTATTGGGACGTTATTCAGTTAATAAAATTATGCCAGTGCATTTGCTTTTACCGATAACCGGTGTCATTACAGCAATATTATTGCTTAAAGAAAAGCCTGATATACAAGTTTTTATTGGAGGATTAATTATTCTTGTAGGTGTAGGATTAATTTTAATAGGTAAAGATAAAAAAATTGATAATAAAAAATGAAAATTCTAATTTTACAACACATTAATATTGAAGATCCAGGATACATTAAGGATTTAATGATCAAGGATAATTGGGAATTAACTACAATAGAACTTGATCAGGGAGAAAAAATTCCTAGTAATTTGGAACAATTTGATGCGATGTTTTGTATGGGTGGACCAATGGATACTTGGATGGAAAAACAATATCCATGGTTAATAGATGAAAAAAATAAAATTAAAGAATTTGTAATTGAATTAGAAAAACCATTTATAGGCTTTTGTTTAGGCTGTCAGTTACTTGGAGAAGTTGTTGGAGGAAAAGTAGAAAAATCAAAACCAATTGAAATTGGTATGCTAGACATCAATTTAAATAATTCTCGATTAGAAGATAAAATATTTAATAAATTTCCCAAAACAATAAAAGCTTTACAGTGGCATTCATATGAAGTTAAAGATTTAGAAAACAATAATAATATTACCTTAATTGGATCATCAAATTCTACTAAATATCAAATATTTAAATATAAAGAACACGCTTATGGAATTCAATTTCATATAGAAATTAAAAATAATACAGTTGCTGATTGGGGATGTGTTCCAGAGTATAAAAAAGCTTTAGAGGAAACCTTAGGAAAAAATTCCTTAGAAAAATTTGAACAATCTGCTTTAAAAAATATGCAAGATATGAATGCATATTCCTCAATAATTTTTGAAAATTTTAAAAAAATTTGCAGTTAATATGCTTAGTAATTCGCAAAAAGGAATTTTACTAATTATTATTGGAATGAGTATATTCTCAATTCAAGACGTTTTAATAAAATATTTATCTGAATCAACATCTGTTTTTCAAATTTTCTTTGTACGAAGTATTGTAGGTTTATTAACTATTAGTTTGTTTTTGTCTATTACTAAACAAAAAATTATTTTTAAATCACAATATCCTGTTTTAACTTTAATTCGTGTAGTTTTATTTTTTTCTGCATTTTTAGCTTTTTATATTTCTCTTTCTAATTTATCTTTAGCGGTAGCAAATACTTTATTTTTTACCTCTCCATTTTTTATAACTATTTTTTCGATGATTTTTTTAAAAGAAAAAATTGGTATAAGACGTTGGTCAGCAATCATTGTTGGTTTTTCAGGAGTTGTTGTTGTTATGAATCCAACATTAGATAATTTAAATTTGTTTTATTTATTACCAGTTTATTGCGCTGTTTGTTACGCTTTATCAATGATTATAATAAAAAAAACTTCTGACAAAGATTCAGTGTATTCTCAAATATTCCATCTTTATATTTCTGCCTTAATATTAAGTAGTATTATTTCTTTATTTATTGGCGATGGAAGTTTTAATAATTATGATAATCCAGCACTAAAATTTTTACTGAGAGAATGGCATCTAAGTTTTAATGAAAATACTATATTTTTATTTATAATAGGATTAGCAGGGAGTGGAGGATTTTTTTGTCTTCATCAAGCATATCGTATTGCATCACCTCCAACAATTGCTCCATTTGAATATATATTAATTTTTTGGTCTATTTCGCTAGGATGGTTAATATTTGGAGACGTATCTAATTTAAGAGATTTAATTGGAATAATTATTATTGTTTCTTCTGGAATTTATGTATTTTTGAGAGAAAATGTTAGAAAAACTCCTATTTCCACAGAGAAACCTCTTAGATAGAATTAATACAACTATTCTTTCTTAACATATTACTTTTTTGCTCTATATCTAATATTTATTTATTAATAATCATAGGGAGGAATAATGAATATAAAAAATCTTATGAAAATTTTTTTGGCCTTTTTATTTGTTGGATTTATTTCGCCGGTTTATTCTGCAACATTAAAGTGGTCTATGCCGGGCGATTCGCTGACACTTGATCCGCATTCACAAAATGAAGGACCAACACACATGGTTTCTAGACAAGTATATGAAAGTTTAGTGACTAGAGGTATTGATATGTCAATAGAACCTCAATTAGCTACATCATGGGAAACTACCGATCCAGAAACATGGGTTTTCAAACTTCGAGGTGGCGTAAACTTTTCTGATGGAACTTCTTTGAAAGCAAGTGATGTTGAATTTAGTATCAACAGAGCACTTTCTGGAGCTTCTGATATGATCGAGCTTATTGATAGCATCACATCTGTTAAAGCAATTAATGCATTTACAGTTGAAATTAAAACTGAGGGTCCAAACCCTATTCTTTTAAACCAATTGTCTCAAATATTTATTATGTCTGAAGAATGGTCTAAAAAAAATGGGTGCGAACTTTCTCAAGATTTTGATGCTTCTGAAGAAACATATTGTTCAATTAATGCAATGGGAACAGGTCCATTTAAGATTACATTAAGAGAACAAGACACAAGAACTGTTTTCGAAAGAAACTCAAATTGGTGGGGAGATCAATCTCAACATAATATTGATAGAATTGAGTTGTTGCCAATTAATAATGATGCAACAAGAGTTGCAGCATTGTTATCTGGAGATATTGACTTTACAAATTTTACTCCAGCTCAAGACATAAAGAGAATTAATAGCTCTTCTGATCATAAAGTTGAGAGTACTCCGCAAGCAAGAACAATTTTCTTTGGTATGGATCAAGGTTCTGATGAATTAAGATCTTCAAACGTCAAAGGGAAAAATCCTCTTGCAGATAAAAGGGTTCGACTTGCAATGTATCACGCTCTTGATATGGATGCGATTAAAGATAAGGTTATGAGAGGCTTAAGTGAACCAGCAGGAATGATTACTTTTCCTGGAGTACAAGGTTATACTAAAGAGTTAGATACTCGCTTACCTTATGATCCTGGAAAATCTAAACAACTTTTAGCTGACGCAGGTTATCCTGATGGTTTTGAAATAACTTTAGATTGTCCTAATAATCGTTACATTAACGATGAAGCAATTTGTGTAGCTGCAGTTAGTATGCTTGCAAAAGTTGGTATCAAAGTAAATTTAGATGCACAACCTAAAAGTATTCACTTCAAGGATTTACAAAATGATTTAAGTGATTTCTACATGCTTGGTTGGGGTGTTCCTACTTTTGATAGTCATTATGTTTATTCATTCTTATTAGCATCGGAAGGAAGCTGGAATAAAGTTGGCTTTAGCGATGCTCGTGTAGATGAATTGATTGGTACTATGCTAACAGAAACCAACCTTGATAAAAGAAATGCAAATATTGCAGAAGCTTGGGCTATAGTTCAAGATAATATGCCTTATTTGCCTCTTCATCACCAAGTGATATCTTGGGGAAGCAAAAGCAACGTTGATGTTCCTATTAGAACAAACAACGAGCCTTTATTCCGTCACGCAAAAGTGAATTAATTTATAAACTTAAATTACTGGCCAGATAAATATACTGGCCAGTTTTTTTCCAGTGCCTTAATGTTAAATTATTTTTTAAAAAGACTTATACAATCCATACTAGTGATGCTGATAGTAGCATTTGTTTCTTTTTCACTTTTTAATTATGTTGGTGATCCTGTTCACAATATGGTTGGACAGGAGGCCTCTACAGAAAAAAGACAAGAAATTAGGGAGAAACTTGGTTTAAATGATCCTGTTCATACACAATTTTTTAGATTTGTTGGAAACGCAACTAAAGGTGAATTTGGAATTTCATATCAGTTGAGAAGACCTGTTTCTGAATTGATAGCTGAAAGATTGCCAGCTACTTTAGAATTAGTTTTTATTTCTGCACTTATAGCTATAATCTCAGGAGTTACTCTTGGTGTTTACACTGGAATAAATAGAGATGGATATTTAAGTAATTTCATCCTAATCATATCCCTCTTTGGAGTTTCTCTTCCAACATTTGTTATAGGGATATTATTTATATATCTATTTGCTGTAATTTTAGGAATACTCCCATCGTTTGGAAGAGGAGAAGTTGTTGATCTTGGTTTTTGGAATACAGGATTTTTAACTTTAAGCGGTATTAAAGCAATTATTCTTCCATCAATTACACTTAGTTTATTTCA
>CEUZ01000557.1_pt1 | contig 28683 bp, 31 predicted proteins | sample 361511 | NCBI WGS metagenome assembly CEUZ01 (sample SAMEA2622822, study PRJEB7988) | marine metagenome | biome: marine biome (ENVO:00000447); feature: surface water layer (ENVO:00002042); material: "saline water (ENVO:00002010), including plankton (ENVO:xxxxxxxx)" | depth 5 m | reverse complement strand
ATACAACAAACTCTTTCATCACAAATGGAAAATGCAAGTGAAGAATTGGATTTTGAAAAGGCAGCGATAGTAAGGGATAAAATAAAATCTTTAAATATTATTCAATCATCTTTAACAGTAAGTGATATAAATTTGACTGAAGCAGATGTAATTGCTGGATATAAAGAATCAGGCAAAACTTGTATTCAAGTATTTTTCTATAGATCAAAACAAAATTGGGGCAATCAGGCTTTCTTCCCAAAACATGACCCTGATGAAAAATTTAGCACCATATTAAATTCTTTTGTATCTCAATTTTATGAAAATAAAGCTGTTCCACGATCAATTATTTTAAGTGAAGAAATTAAAGAGAGAAAATTAATAGAAAAGACCCTATCAAAAAAAGAAAACAAACAAATAAATATTTCTATCGCAAAAAAAGGCTCAAAACTAAAAGTTATTAATCTTGCGATTAAAAATGCTAAAAATAGTTTAAATCGAAATCTTTACGAAAATCAAAATAATAGAAAATTACTTGATCAAATTTCAAAGAAATTTAAAATCGAAAATACCATAAGCCTTATTGAAGTTTATGATAATAGCCATATTCAAGGAACAAATAGTGTTGGTGCTTTAATTACATACGGTGAGGAGGGTTTTATAAAAAAAAGATATAGAAAATTTAATATTAAGAATGAAAACTTTAAACAAGATGATTATGGAATGATAAGAGAAGTATTAGGACGAAGATTCAAACGTGCAATACAAGAAAAAGGTAATTATTTGACCTTTCCTGATTTAGTTCTTATAGACGGCGGTAAAGGACAATATTCTTCAGCAAGAGAAACTCTTGATGAATTAGGTTTAAATGAAATTCCTGTTATAGCTATAGCTAAAGGGAAGTTTAGAAATAGCGGAAATGAGACCTTTTTTCATAACGGTAAAGAATATAAATTTACAAGAAATGATCCTAATCTATTTTTTTTACAGAGAGTTAGAGATGAGGCACATCGATTTGCAATAAGTGCTCATAGAGCTAAAAGGAAAAAAGGTATTTCAAGGTCAATGCTTGATCAAATAGATGGTATCGGTGTTGTAAGAAAAAAGGCTCTATTAAATCATTTTGGTTCTGCGAGAGCTGTGGAGTCAGCAAGCTTAGATGAAATTAAATCTGTCGAAGGAGTCGAAGAAAAAGTTGCAAAAAAAATATATAATTTCTTTCATGAATAAAAAATTTATATGCTAAAAAAAATACCAAATTTATTAACTGTTGGCAGAATTTTGATAGTTCCCTTTTTTGTGTTGGCTTTTTACTTGCCAGGATTCTATGGAGATTTAACTGCACTAATATTATTTATTGTTGCTTCTTTTACAGATTTTTTAGATGGTATGTTAGCGAGATTTCTTGGAGAGGAGTCTAAACTTGGTGAATTATTAGATCCAATCGCAGATAAAATTATAGTAGCAACAGCACTTATTTTATTAGTTATGGATGGCACCATAAGGCAATATGAAGTAATTGCTGCAATAATAATCTTAACAAGAGAAATATTAATTTCAGGATTAAGAGAATTTTTAGCCAAGGGTAAAATAAAACTTCCTGTCTCTAATCTAGCAAAATTAAAAACAGTTTTACAAATGGTTTCGATTGCTCTTTTACTTTCTGGTGAAACCGGTAATAAGATAATAAATTTTCAAGACTATAATGCTCAAACAATTGGCATTATTCTTCTTTGGTTGTCTGCGGCTTTAACTTTATTCACTGGATATGAATATATGCGAAAAGGAATTGACCATGCAATTTCTGAAGATAACAAAAATTAAGCTGCTTTTTTTTTTCTTACTAAAACTTGATAACTTTCATTTAAATCAATTATCATTTTAGAAACTTTGAATTGATGATTGGCTATACAAGATACAGGTGTAACTTCTGCTGCTGTCCCAGTTAGAAAACAACCTTCAAAATTTTTTAATTCATTTGGATTTATTTTTCTCTCATGAACTTTTATATTCTTGGACTTTGCTATTTCAATAACAGTCCTTCTGGTTATCCCATCTAAAAAAGAGTCAGGAGTTGGGGTGTGTAACTCGCCATTTTTATCTACAAAAAATATATTAGCTCCTGTAGCTTCAGCTACATTTCCCTCATGGTCTAACATTAAGGAGTCAGCATAACCTTGTTGTTCAGCTTCATGCTTTGATAATGTACAAATCATATAAAGACCTGAAGCTTTAGTATCCCAAGGTATCGTATTAGGAGCAGGTCTTCTCCATTTTGAGACATTTAATTTAATACCTTCTACTTTAAGCTTAGGATCAAAATAAGAACCCCATTCCCAGGTAGCAATAGCAACATGAGTTTTTGTTTGTTGAGCAGAAATTGCCATCATCTCACTACCTCTCCAAATAATTGGTCTAACATATCCATTAGTTACATTTTGAATTGATATTATTTTTTTACTTGCGATATTTATTTCCTCTTCAGTGTACGGGACCGTAATACCCATTCTTTTTGCAGAGTGAAAAAGTCTAGTCGTGTGTTCCTCTAGTTTAAAAATTACACCGTCGTATACCCTTTCTCCTTCAAAAACGCAGCTTGCATAATGAAGGCCATGGCTCAAAATATGTATCTTGGCATCACTCCAATTAACAAGTTCGTTATTATACCAAATTTTGCCTGATCTTTTATCGTAGGGTATCATAAGTGAAATAAATTTAATTTTATTTCAAAATTATCTTTGTATCTATAATATGTCAATATAACTTACCCATAATGAAAGAACTTTTATATTTAAAAGATGCTCAATTAAAGCAATTGATTGAAAACCTTTTTACTAGCTATAGAGAATCCTTTGGTGATGCCAAAAAAACTTTAGACAAATATACTATTGGAATTGCACATCATAAAGTGTTGCATCTAGTTTCAATGTACGAAGGAATTACAATATCGGAATTGCTTAAAAAGTTAAAAATTACCAAACAAAGTTTAAATAGAGTTTTAAAAGACTTAGTCAAACTTAATGTGATTTTTTTTAAAAAAGATCAACAGGATACTAGGGTAAAACATGTTTTTTTGAATGACAAAGGGAAAAAAATTTTTGATGAAGTTTTCTCAAGTCAAAAAAAAAGAATTTATAATGCTCTTTTAAGTTCGAGTTCTGAGCAAGTTTTAAACTTTGACAGTGTTTTAAGGAAAATAATTAATGGATAATTTTATAGCACATATTTTAGTAGTTGATGATGATGACGGAATTAGATCATTAGTTAAACAATACCTTAATGAAAATAATTTTTTAGTAACCACATCAAGCAGTGCAGAGAATGCTGAAAAGAAAATTGAAGTTATCAAATTTGATTTAATTGTTTTAGATGTAATGATGAAAGGAAAAAGTGGATTAGATTTCATCAGAAATAACAAATCAAAAATTGATACTCCTATAATATTATTAACTGCTAAAGGAGAGGCAGAAGATAGAGTTAGTGGATTAGAGATTGGAGCTGATGATTATTTACCAAAACCTTTTGAACCAAAAGAATTAACTCTTAGAATTAAGAATATTTTAGATAAAACCAGGAAAAGTGATCAAAAAAGAATTATTGAATTTGATAATATTAAAATTGATCTTAATAAACTTTTAATTATTAAAAATAAAAATGAATTTAAAATAAATAATACTGAAAAAATTATCTTAGAAAAAATGATTAATAATCCAGGAAAAACATTTACACGAGAAAATATTGGAAATTTAATTGATCTTGATAAAGAAAGATCCATAGATGTTATAATCACAAGATTAAGAAAAAAAATTGAAACCGATCCGAAAAATCCAAAATATTTACAAACTTTAAGAGGTATGGGCTATGTATTATGGATTGAATAAATTTGTTAAAAATCTTTTACCTAAAAGATTATTTTACAGAGCTTTATTAATAGTAGCTGTTCCGATTCTTGTTATACAATTAATTATAACTATTGTTTTTTTTGATAGCCTCTGGATTAAAACAAATAAAGGTATGACTAGAGCGCTAATTGGTGAAATAAAAACATTTATTACTGCTTATGATAATAGTGAATATAATAATAATGACTTATCTGGTCTTTTTTCAATTTATCTAGATCTGAATGTTGAATTTAAAGATAATGTACCATTTGATAAAGAATTAAAAGAAAGATGGTTTAGTCCAATAGACCGAACACTAAGAAGAGAGCTTAAGTCAAAAATAGGTAATGGAAATTATTGGTTTAGCACAACATCATACAAAGAACTTATTCATATAGATATAAAATATAAAAATGGTTATTTTGAATTTTTTATTCCTAAAGATAGGGTAACTAGTAGTTCTGCAAGAATGTTTGCGCTTTGGATAACTCTTCCAGCATTGCTAATGATATCTATAGCTATTATATTTTTAAAAAATCAAACAAGACCAATAGTCAATCTTGCTAAAGCAGCAGAAAAATTTGGTAGAGGCGAAAATATTGATGAATACAGACCTTCTGGTGCATTGGAGATCAGACAGGCAGGTCAAGAATTTGATAAAATGAGAAAAAGAATTCTTAGACATCTTAATCAAAGATCTGAAATGTTATCAGGAATAAGTCATGATCTAAGAACACCACTTACAAGATTAAAGCTACAACTTTCATTTATTAAAGATAAAGAATTATCTGAAAAGATGTCTTTAGATATAGATGAAATGGAAAATATGCTAAATGAATATCTACAGTTCACAAGTTCAACTTATTTAGAAAAAAATGAAACATTTGATATTTCTCAATTAATTAAAAACTTAATGAATAAATTCGATAATATAAATATTTCAAAAGAAGTACCTCCAAGAGTTTACATGAATGGTAAAAAAAATTTAATTAAAAGATCTCTTGAAAACATAATAGGAAATTCGATAAAATATGCAGAAAAAATAAACCTAGAATTAACCAAAAAGAATAATAGTATTATGATTATAATCGATGATGACGGTCCTGGAATTCCTGAAAAAGAATATAATAATGTTTTTAAACCTTTTTATAAGATTGATAAAAGTCGAGGCGATTCTAAGTCAAGTGTTGGTCTTGGTTTATCAATTACATCAGATATAATTAAATCACATGGAGGAAACATTTTGTTAGATAGATCTCCTTTAAAAGGACTTAGGGTCAAGATTTTTTTACCTTTATAGAGCTTTTCTTTGAATTTTTTTTTTCTAATTTTGTAATTTTTTTTTCCAAATTTTCTACTCTTTTTATTAAAATCTCATGCTCTTCTTTACTTGTTAATTTCATTTTAAATACTATTTCATCTCTCTTTGATCTAAGTATATTTAAGATCTCAGAACTTAAATCTCTATAAGAAATTAGTCCTTGTTCAAATAAGTTAGCTAATTTATCAATTACAAATTTTGATTTTGTCATATATTCATTTATAAATTTAATATACTTTATAAGTATTTTTTTAAAAATGTTTATTAATAATTTTGACCCAGTTGCTTTACATATTTTTTCAATAGAAATAAAATGGTATTCTTTAGCCTATATATTTGGCATACTTATTGGTTGGTTTTTAAGTAAAAAAATTTTCATCACAGACTCTGAGCTAAATGAAAAATTTGATGATTATATAACTTATATTATCTTAGGAATAATTATAGGAGGAAGATTAGGTTACGTATTTTTTTACAATTTTAATTATTACTTAAATAACATATTTGATATTTTTAAAATTTGGCAAGGTGGAATGTCATTTCATGGGGGCTTAATAGGGATAATTTTTTTTAGTATTTGGTTTGCAAAAAAGAATAATCATAACACTTTTAAATATTTAGATATTGTTTCAATAGTAGCACCGATTGGAATTTTTTTCGGAAGAATGGCAAACTTTATCAATTCTGAATTGTACGGAACAGAAACGAGTGTTCCTTGGGCAGTGAAATTTATACAAGTAGATAATATATACCGACATCCCTCACAATTATATGAAGCAATATTAGAGGGATTAGTTTTATTTTTAATTTTACTATATTTTAGAAACAAAGGTTATATGAAAATTCCAGGTTTCATATCTGGTTTATTCCTGATTTTTTATTCTTTTTTCAGATTCATTATTGAATTTTTTAGATTGCCGGACGAACAATTAGGCTACTTATTTTTAGACTTAACAATGGGACAAATCATGAGTTTTCTATTTTTATTAATTGGCATTTATTTAACTATTAAAAAATATGAAATTAAAAAAGAGTCGTAATCTACCCCTTGATAAATTTATAAATTTTTCTCTTTATAACAATAAGTTGGGATACTACATGAAAAAGAATCCTTTTGGTGCAAAAGGTGATTTCATAACTGCCCCTAATATTTCAAGACTTTTTTCTGAAATGATTGCAATTTGGATTTTAGGTTTTTGGCAAAGTCTAGGATCTCCAAAACAATTTAATTTAATTGAACTAGGAGCGGGTAATGGTGAGATGATGAAAGTTTTTATTGAAAGTTTTAAAAATTTCCCTGTTTTTTTAAAAGCCTGTAACTTTATCATCCATGAAAAAAGTCCATCATTAATTAAAATTCAAAAAAAAAGATTAATCAAAAAAAAAATAATTTGGGTCTCTAAAATTAGTAAGATAAAAAAAGTTCCTAGTATATTTATTGCAAATGAGTTTTTTGACTCAATACCAATAAAACAATTTGAAAAAAAAAAAAACTTATGGTTTGAAAAATTTGTAAATTTGAATAACTCAAAAAAAGCTTATTTTTTTGAGAAAAAAGTTGATATAAAAAAAATTGAAAAGAAATTAAATTTCAAGATATCTCACAATCAAAATTTTATAGAATATTCTGAGCTTGGGCATTCTTATTTAAAAGAAATATCCAAAATAATTAAGAAGAATACTGGGGGTTTATTACTAATAGACTACGGATACACCCAAAAAAAAATGAAAAATACTTTGCAAGCAATTTCAAATCATAAATTTGCCAATATTTTAAGTAATATTGGTAATATAGATATTACTCATAATATAAGTTTTGAACTCTTTAAAAAATTAATAAGACAAATGGGTAGTTTAGAAAACAATTTAACGACACAAAAAGAATTTCTTATCAAAATGGGAATAAAAGAAAGAGCAGAAATTATATCTAAAAATCTTAATTTTTTAAAAAAAGCTGATATTTATTATCGACTTAACAGATTAATAGATGAAAAACAGATGGGAAATTTGTTTAAGGTAATGCTAATAAAAAATAAAAAAAATAGATTTAAACTTGGATTCTAAAATTGATTACTTCTAAAAAATTATTGAAACAAAAAAAAATTCGTCACGGCTTTTTCAATAGAAATGGGGGAAAATCAAATGGGATTTATAAAAGTTTAAATTGTGGAATTGGCTCAAAAGATAATGAGGATAAAGTTAAAAAAAACTTAAAAATTGTAAAAAATAAAATTAGTAAAAAAGCGAAAGATATTTTTTTAATTCACCAAGTTCATAGTAATAAGTTTATTTTTATAAATAAATATACTAAATTTTATAATAAGAGAATTAAAGCTGACGCTATTATAACAGATCAAGAAAAGCTTCCAATTGCAGTTTTAACTGCAGATTGTGTCCCAATACTTTTGTTCGATAATAATAAAAAAATGATTGCTGCCATTCATGCTGGATGGAAAGGAGCTTATAAGGGAATAATAAACAAAGTCATAAATTTTATGTTAAAAAATGGTTGTAAAAAAAATCATATTACAGCCGCGATTGGCCCCTGTATTAAACAAAACAATTATAATGTAAAAAATGATTTTAAAAAAAAATTTATAAAAAAAAATAAGAAAAATAAGATTTTTTTTAAAAATAAAAGAAATACTATTTTTTTTGATTTATCTAATTTTGTCAAATCTCAACTCAAATCAAACAAAATTACAAAAATTGACATGATAAATATTGATACTTTTGACAAAAAAAATAATTTTTTTAGTGCTAGACGATCTTTGGGATCAAATCACGATGATTATGGTAGAAATATTTCAATAATTATGATTAATTAAACTTTTTCAATGAAACTATTAACTGGAAATAGCAATAAAGTTCTAAGTAAAAATATTGCAAAATATTTAAAATCTAAACTTGTAAACTCAAGTATAAAAAAATTTTCAGATGGAGAGCTTTATGTTGAAATTAATGAAAATATAAGAGGAAACAGTATTTTTATTATTCAATCTATTTCGTCTCCAGCAAATGATAATTTAATGGAATTGCTATTATGTATTGATGCTTTAAAAAGGTCTTCTGCAAAAAATATAACTGCAGTCATTCCATATTTTGGATATGCTAGACAGGATAGAAAAGTTGTCCCAAGAACTTCTATTTCAGCCAAACTTGTTTCAAATTTGATTACAACGGCTGGAGCAGATAGAGTCGTGACAGTCGATTTACATGCAGGGCAAATTCAAGGATTTTTTGACATTCCAGTAGACAACCTTTTTGCTACCCCAATATTTGCAAGACATGCAAAAAAAAGAATTAAAAGTAATAAAATTATTTGTGTTGCACCTGATGTAGGAGGAACAGAGAGAGCTAGAGCTCTTGGTAAACTTTTAAATGCTGGACTTGCAATTGTTGATAAAAGAAGACCAAAGCCTGGTAAATCAAAAGTTATGAACGTTATTGGAGACGTGCAAGATCAAACTTGTATTGTTGTAGATGATATAATCGACTCAGGTGGAACAATAGTAAATGCAGCTAAAGCGCTCAAAGAAAAAGGTGCTAAAGAAGTTTATGTTTATATTACTCATGGAGTTTTAAGCGGAGAAGCGGTTAAAAAAATAAAAAACTCAGTAATAAAAAAATTAGTAATTACAGATACGATTGATAATGGTGAAAAAACTAAAAATGTTAAAAATATAGAAGTTTTACCTATTTCTGGCCTTATGGGAGAGGCAATAAAAAGAATTTCTAACTCAACCTCCGTATCAGATTTATTCAAATAATTACCTTGATTATTTATCAACATGGGTTAAAAAACCCTGTTTTATGAATTCTCTAAAAGTAAACACAAGAAATACTAAATCAAAAGGAGAGGTAAAATCTCTGAGACTAGCAGGAAATATTCCAGCTATAATTTATGGCGGGAAAGAAGAAAATCAAAAAGTTTCAGTGTTAAAAAAAACTCTCAAATCTTTAATTGAAAAAGAAAACTTTCTATCAAATATTATTACTTTAGATTTAGATGGAAAAACTCAAAATGTTCTACCAAAAGAAATTAAGTACAATGTTATAACTGATGAACCAACCCACATTGATTTTCTAAGAGTAGTTCCTGGAGTAAAAATTAAAATAGACGTGCCAGTAAAATTTATTAATCATGAAAAATCTCCAGGTTTAAAAAGAGGTGGAGTTCTCAATATAGTTAGAAGAAAAATTGAATTAAAATGTCCAAGTGAAAAGACTCCAAAAGAAATTGTGATAGACCTAGATGGAGTTGATATTGGAGAAAGTTTTAAAATATCATCTGTGAAATTAGAGGAAGATGTAACTCCAACAATTATTGGTAGAGACTTTGTGATTGCAACATTAGCGGCTCCTACAGTTATGAAAGAGCCAGAAAAACCAGCTGCAGAGGCTGAAGCAACAGAAGGTGAAGAGGCTACTGGAGAAGAAGGTAAAGAAGCAGCAGCAGATGGAGATAAGAAAGCGGCAGCTGATGGAGATAAAAAAGAGGGTGACAAAAAAGAGGGTGATGACAAAAAAGCGACTACAGAAAAAAAAGCCCCTCCTCAAAAAAAATAATCAAATCACAGTGAAAATTTCAAGTCCCGATTTAAAAAAATTATGCTTTTATTTGTAGGTTTAGGAAATCCAACTCCCAATAGTGAAAATAATAGACACAATATTGGTTTTAAACTAATTGATGCTCTAAATAAAAAATTTGGGTTATCAAAACAAAAACCAAAATTTAAAGGACTTTTAACTACTGGAAATGTTAATAATAAAAAAGTTTATGCTATAAAACCCCTTACTTTTATGAATAATTCTGGAATTTGTATTAGAGAATTAATTGAGTACTTTAAAATCAACGCAGAAGATGTAATTGTATTTCATGATGATTTAGATATTGAGTTTGGAAAAATAAAAGCCAAATTTGGAGGTTCAAGTGCAGGACATAACGGAATTGAGTCTATAGATAAATTTATTGGAAAGGACTATTCAAGAGTAAGAATTGGTATTGGGAGACCAAAAACCAATGCTGAGGTTACTGATCATGTATTAAAAGATTTTGATGAAGATGAAATGTTACAACTTAAAAAAATTACAGATAATATTATTGAATCAATACCAATATTGATAAATAAAAAATTAGATCTATTTTCAAGCACTGTTAATAATAAATAATGAGTTTTAAATGTGGTATTGTTGGTTTACCAAATGTTGGTAAGTCAACTTTATTTAATGCACTTACCAATTCTAACAAAGCTCAAGCTGCTAACTTTCCTTTCTGTACGATTGAACCTAATGTTGGTGTGGTTCTTGTTCCAGATGAAAGATTAGATAAATTAGTAGAAATATCAAAATCAAAAAAAAAAATAAATACTACTATTGAATTTGTAGATATTGCTGGCCTTGTAGAAGGGGCATCGAAAGGAGAAGGTTTAGGAAATAAATTTTTATCTCATATTAGAGAAGTCGATGCTATAATTCATATGATAAGATGTTTTGACTCTGATGATATTCAAAATGTAAACTCTTCAATAGATCCTTTAAGAGATTTAGAAATAATAGAAACTGAAATGATGTTAGCAGATCTTGAGTCAATTCAAAAAAGATTGGAAAAAAATAATAAAAAGAATATAGATGGAAAACAATTAAAGATATTAGAAATAGCATCAGATTGTATAAATAAATCTAAAGACTTAAATATTATTTATAAACAATTTGAAAAAAAGATTATTAATCAAAGCGGCTTATTATCATTAAAACCGAAAATTTTTGTTTGCAATGTTGATGAAGCAAGTATTAAAAATGGTAATAACTACACTGAAAAGTTCAAAGCTAAATTTGGAGAAAAAAATACATTAATAATTTCAGCTGACATCGAAAATCAAATAAATCAATTAGAAAATGATGAAAGGGCTAATTACATGGAAATGATAGGATTAAAAAAAACTGGATTAAATATGTTAATTCAAAAAGGATATAATATTTTAGAACTTGATACTTATTTTACGTCAGGGCCTGAAGAAACTAGAGCCTGGACAATTGAAAAGAATTGTACCGCTCCAAAAGCAGCAGGGGAAATTCATACAGATTTTGAAAAGGGATTTATAAGAGCGGAAACAATAGCCTATGAAGATTTTATAGCTTACAACGGTTGGGTAAATTCTAAAGCAAATGGAAAAATGAGGCTTGAAGGAAAAGACTACATAGTAAAAGATGGTGATATATTAAACTTCAGATTCAATACGTGACCAAATTTTCTTCATACTAAAATACACTAAAATAGATAGAATGATCAAATAAACTATAGCTTTGAATCCCATTCTGTGTCTTGTTTCTAAATGTGGTTCAGCAGCCCACATCAAAAATGTTACTACATCTTTTGCCATTTGTTCTTCAGTTGCCTCTGTTCCATCAGAATATTCTACTAAACCATCATCAAGAGGTTTTGCCATTTTTATATTATTTCCGTACATGTATTTATTGTAATAAACACCATCATCTAAAGTAATTCCACTAGGTGGATCTTCATAACCTAAAAGAACTGAATAAAGATAATCAACTCCACCACTTCTAGCTTTTGCTAAAACTGACATATCAGGAGGATAGGCACCACCATTTGCAGCTTGAGCTTCTTTTTCATTTGCATATGGCATTGCAAATTTATCGGACAATTTGCCAGGTCTTGTAAACATTTCACCATCCTCATTAGGACCATCGTTAATCTCAAAACTTGCTGCTATTGCTTTTGCTTGATCAATGGAAAACTCTGGTCCACCTTTTTCGCTTAAATTTCTATAACTTAAATATTTCATTGAATGGCATGAAGCACAAACCTCGGTATAAACTTGATATCCTCTTTGAAGAGATCCTCTATCAAATTTTCCAAATAAGCCTTTAAAACTCCAATCTGTTTTTAAAAATTCTACTTTTTCTGCAGCATTTACTTGAGAAGTTCCAACTAAAATTAAAGAAAATAAATAAATAATTTTAATAAAATTTTTCACTAGATTAATTAAGACTTTCTTTCTTTTTAACAATCGCGGGATTTGGAAATCCACCAAGTACTGGTTCGGTAATACTCAATGGTAATGGTATAGTCTTTTCTTTATAACCTAAAATTGGCAAAATTATCAAAAAATGTATGAAGTAGTAAGCTGTTGCTACTCTAGCTATCAACAAATAAAGCCCTTCTGCTGGCATCGCACCCACATAACCTAAAATTAAAACATCTATGACTAAGATCCAATAAAATTGTTTGTACAATGGTCTAAATACTGCAGATCTAATTTTTGAAGTATCTAACCAAGGCAAAATTACTAACACAAAAATTGCAGCGAACATTGCAATAACACCAAATAGTTTATCTGGCACAGATCTTAAGATTGCATAAAATGGTAGCAAATACCATTCAGGAACAATATGAGCAGGTGTTACTAATGGATTGGCCTCAATATAATTGTCGGCATGTCCTAATATATTAGGCGAATAAAAAACAAAAAATGCAAATACAATCAAAAACATTAATAATGCGAATGCGTCTTTGATTACAATATAAGGGTGAAACGGCACTGTATCTTTTGATGGTTTTTTTATATTAATTCCAATCGGGTTATTATTTCCAGGTACATGTAACGCCCAAATATGAAGAACTACTAAACCAAGAATTAAAAAAGGTAACAAATAATGTAAACTATAAAATCTTGTTAGTGTTGGATTATCAACTGCAAAGCCTCCCCATAACCAAGATACTATACCTTCTCCAACAAAAGGAATTGCACTAAATAAATTTGTAATTACTGTTGCCCCCCAAAAACTCATTTGGCCCCATGGAAGAACATATCCCATAAAAGCTGTAGCCATCATTAAGAAATATATAATCATTCCAATTATCCAAATTACTTCTCTAGGCGCTTTGTAAGACCCATAATATAGTGCTCTAAAAATGTGAATATAAACTGCAAGGAAAAACATCGAGGCACCGTTTGCATGAACATATCTTATCAACCATCCATAGTTTACATCCCTCATTATATGTTCAACACTTTCGAAGGCTAAATCTGAATGAGCAATATAATGCATTGCTAAAGTCAAACCAGTGACTATTTGCGTAATTAAACAAAAAGTTAATATTCCACCAAAAGTCCACCAATAATTTAGGTTTTTAGGAGTTGGATAATCTGTTAAATGATTTGCAAGACTAAGGAGTGGGAGTCTATCATTAAACCATTTTCCAAATTTTGATTTAGGTACATATTCTTGATCACTCATAATTATTTTTTATCCAATTTTTATTGTATTGCTATTAACGAATTCATATTTAGGAATTTCCATATTTGTTGGTGCAGGACCTTTTCTAATTCTACCTGATGTATCATAATGAGATCCATGACAAGGACAAAACCATCCGTTATAATCTCCTTTGTCATTAAGAGGAACACATCCTAAATGAGTACAAATACCTAACATAACTAACCACTCAGGATTTTTCGCTCTATCTTCATCTTTTTCAGGATGAGGAAGATCTTCTAGTTTTACTTCTCTCGCCTCTTGAATTTCTTCAGTCGTTCTTCTTTTTATGAAAACTGGTTTTCCTCTCCAAAGAACAGTGATTGTCTTTCCAGGCTCAACAGAACTAACATCAACCTCTGTGCTTGCTAAAGCCTTTACGGATGCATCTGGGTTCATTTGATCGATTAAGGGCCAAACAACCGCACCTACTCCCACTGCTCCAACTGCATATGAGGCTGTAAATAAGAACTCTCTTCTCTCAGGAGATTTTTTTGTCATCTTAAATTTTATTTGTTATTGTTATCTAATATATGATTTCATATAAGAAAAAAGTTTTTTTTCCAAAAAAAAAATGACACACGTCTTATGAATAACAGACCAAAAATAGCCCTATATGAGCCTGATATTCCTCAAAATACAGCTGCCATAATTAGAACATGCTCATGTTTAGGTGCTAAATTAGAAATTATTGAACCTTGTGGATTCCTACTAAATGACAAAAGATTTAAAAGAGTTGTTATGGACTATATGGATAATGATGAGATTGAGATTTACGAGAGTTTTGATTATTTTTTTAAAAAAAAAAAAAATCAAAGGATTATTTTAATGACTACTAAGGCATCCATGTCGTATACAAAATTTAAATTTAAAATTAATGATACTATTTTATTTGGTCGTGAAAGTGCCGGCGTCCCAGATAAAATACATAAATTAATAAATTACCGGCTTAAAATACCCATGAGAGAGAAAAAAAGATCTTTAAATGTTGCTGCATCTGTAGCAATTACCTTAGCTGAAAGTTTTAAACAAAATAAATTATTTTAAGAATGGATTTAGAAATAAAAAAAAATATTACAAGTAATTGGTTTAAATTACTTCAAAATGCAATTTGTGAGGACATATTAAATATAGAGAATAATAAAGTTAAATTTAAATCTAAAGTATGGGAAAAAAATAAAAAAAAAGATGAAGGCGGCGGGGAATTTAGAATTTTAGAAAATGGAAGTATTTTTGAAAAAGTGGGTGTTAACTTCTCTAAAGTAGAGGGGGTATTTCCGAATAAATTTAAAAAAAATATTCCTGGGGCTGCTAAAAATCCTAGGTTTTGGGCATCAGGTATATCAATTGTTATGCATATGAAAAATCCTCATATTCCTGCAATGCATTTTAATACAAGATATATTTGTACCACACATGAGTGGTTTGGTGGAGGTATTGATGTTACGCCGGCTATTAAAGATTTAAAAGAAAAAAAAGAATTTCATGAAACATTAAAAAAAATGTGTAATCGCCATAATAAAAATTATTATAAAAAATATAAAAAATGGTGTGATCAATATTTCTATTTGCCTCATAGAAAAGAGACAAGAGGAATAGGTGGAATTTTTTTTGACTATAAAAAAGAAAACTTTGAAAAAGATTTCAAATTTACAAGAGATGTTGGTATTACATTTCAAACATTGTTTAACAAAATTATAGATAAAAAATATAAAAAAAAATGGACTGCAAAGGAAAAAAATTTACAGTATATAAAAAGAGGAAGATATGCAGAATTTAATTTATTGTACGATAGAGGAACTAAATTTGGTTTACAAACTGGAGGGAACATCGAGGGAATTATGATGTCTTTACCACCGATAGCTAAATGGAATTAAAATGAATAAAGAACCAATAACATTAATAGGTTTAAAAAATTTAAAAGAGGAATTAATTTTTTTAAAAGAAAAAAAACGTCCAGAAATAGTTGCTGCAATTTCTGAGGCAAGATCTCATGGTGATTTAAAAGAAAATGCCGAATACCATGCTGCTAAAGAAGAACAATCCCATAATGAAGGAAGAATTGCAGAAATAAATGATATTATTGCAAGAGCAAACGTAATTGATGTTACAAAAATAAATAATGATGGCAAAGTTATTTTTGGCTCTACCGTTAATTTGGAAAATCTGGATAATGGAGAAAAAATTACATATAAAATTGTGGGGAAAGATGAAGCAGATTTAAAAAAAAAATTAATTTTTTTTCAATCTCCGCTCGGAAAAGGTTTAATTGGTAAAAATAAAAATGATTTAGTTGAAATTAAGACCCCTGCAGGAATTAAAAACTTTGAAATTAAAGACGTTAAATATATTTAATTAGTTACAATTTTTCTTACTTCCTGATCTGAAATTTGAAAATTATTACTAGTCCACACCTCTTCTATCGCCCTAAGCTTTACACCTAATTCTTTTCCTTCAGGAATATTATATTTTTCCATTAAAAATTCTGCTTTAAAAGGCATTATTGGAATTTGCTTATCCTTATATTTTTCTATCAATCCAATTAATTCATTATCAATTTTTTTTGATTTGAAAATTTTAAAATAAATAATATCCATTAACGCTTCTCTTCCATTGTAATAAAAAATCTTATTCAAATTTTTTTCAGTGAAAGACTTATTAGAAATTTTTTGAGAGTAAAATTTATCTAATAATAGAAGTCTTTTTTGGTCTTTTTTAGAAATATTAAATTTATATATAAAATAGTTCACATTATCTGTGCCGTCTACAATCATTAGGGATATTAGAAAAATAGAATCAACTTTTGAAATGTTATTTTTTGCGAAACTATTTAATTTTGAAAATAAAGAAATATTTTTTAATTGAGGAAAAATAAGATTTATAATTTCTAAACAATCTTTATCTTTAGCTAATTTTAAAAAACCATTTGATTTTAATAATTTGTAAAATTCATCTAGTAATCTTTCTGATGAAACATTATAAAGACCACTTAAGTTTTTTTTAATTATTTTAATAATTTCAGGATTATGTTTTTTTTTTGAATAATTTAAAAAAAATCTAACATATCTTAAAATCCTTAGATAATCTTCCTTAATTCTTGTTTCTGAGTCTCCTATAAAATTGATTATTCCTTTTTCTAAATCTCTTTTTCCACCAAAGGGATCAAATAAACTTCCATCTAAATCTGCATAAATTGAATTAATTGTAAAATCTCTTCTAGCTGCATCCTCTTTCCAGTTTTCTGAAAAAACAACTTTTGCATGTCTTCCATCGGTATCAACATCTTTACGTAGTGAGGTAATTTCGAATTTAAAATTATTAATTAATGCTGTAATAGTTCCGTGTTCTATTCCACTTTCATAAAATTTAATATTAAACTTTTTTAAAGCTTCACAAACATTTTTTGGTTCTAAATTCACCGCCAAATCTATATCGTCAACTTTTTCTTTATTAATTATTTTTCTAACACATCCGCCAACATAACGGATTTCACTATTATTTGAAAAAGACTCTATGGCTTGAAAAATTTTATTTATTTTAGTTTTTTCATTTATGTTTTTAAAACCCAAATTTATGTAATTAAGATTTTTGGTTCTTAGAAAAATTTTATCTAACAAGTTAATCATATTTGGCTGGGGCGCTAGGATTCGAACCTAGGATGCCGGTACCAAAAACCCGTGCCTTACCGCTTGGCTACGCCCCAATATTAATTTCGTATAACACAAAAAAAAAAAATTATATAGTTTTAGATGTAATACACCAAAGACTATTAAATCTCACCTTAAACCGCTTGTATGCTTCATTGCATGCGTTCTTTGAGTTAAAATAAGCCACAATTGTAGATCCGGAACCAGACATGCGAACGAATATATTATTTCTTAAATTTAATAAATAGGCTTTTATGCTTTTAAGTTGTGGGTATTTATTAAATACAATGGTTTCTAGATTATTATCTAATTTTTTAAGGTATTTTATTTGAAACATTGACTGTTTAGGTGATGAAAATTTGGGTTTTGAAAATAATTTTACTTTTGAATAAATATATTTTGTAGAACATCCAAAATTAGGTTTCACAACTAAGGTGTGTAAATTAATATTTTTTGGAAATTTTTTTATTTTACCATTAGCACATAAAATAGTATTTGTTGGGTTAATACCTAAAATAACATCTGATCCTATTTGACTTGTTAATTTTATTAGATCTTTATTACTTATTTTGATTATTTTTTTTTCAATAAAAAAATTAATCAAACTTGCTGCATTCATTGACCCCCCACCCATTCCTGCTTGATGAGGAATATTTTTAATAATCACAAATTCAAATTTTTTATTTCTTAAAAATTTTTTTTTGTCTAAAAGCTTCAATAATGATGAAATTGTATTTTTTTTTCCAATATTTTTTGAAAACTTCCCTTTGAAAACAATCTTATGTTTCTTTTTCGAGATCTGTTTTATATAAATCAGATCATGCAAACTAATAAAACTTACAATACTCTCAATCTTATGTAACTTATTTTTTTTACTTATTATATTTAATGCAAGATTAATTTTAGCATGAGATTTAATCTTAAATGTCCTCATAAACTATGTATTTTTTAGTCCGTTAATCAATTTTTCCTCAATATTTTTTATCATTTTTTCTTCAGTATCCTCTAAAGACAAAACACTTCTCCAAAAATATCTAGCTTGAATTTTTCTATCTAATTTCCAAAGAATATCTCCATAATGATCATTTACAATAGGATCATCTGGCATCAATTCAACTGCTCGTTTTAAAAATTTTTCTGCTTTTGTATAATCTTGTGTCAAATAATAAGCCCAACCAATTGAATCAATTATATATGCATCATTACTTTTAGACTGGTAAGCTTTTTCAAGCATTTTTAATGCAATATCAATCTTATAATTTCGCTCTAACCATGAATACGCCAAATAATTCAAAACATATGCATCATCTGGATCGATCTCTAAAGATTTTAATAAATCTTTATCAGAATTTTTATAATCACCAATCCTTTCATAGCTACCTCCTCGCCTATACAAAACTTCAGAATAAAAAGGAGAGCTAATATCAATTTCCGAAATTACTTGATCATAATAATATATTGCTTCTTTAAACTCATCTGCTTTTTTATAAAAATTTGCAATATCAAATATTATTTTTATAGATGGATCTTTAATAGTTTTAAACTTTGAGATAATAAAATTTAAAGAAACTTTGTTTGTTTCTTGTTTAGAAAGAATTTGAGCTTTCTTTTTTAATTTAAACCAGTAAAAAAAAATATCTTTCTTTTTAAAAGAATTTAAAATTTTTAATGTTTTTGAATAATCTTCATTAAAATAATAATTTTCAGCAAGTAGAGATAAATTAAAATAAAATTTAGGATTTAAATCATAAGATATATTTAAATAAAAATTTGAAAGCTCATAATCATTTTGAGAGGAGTAAACGTTTGCTACTATAAAGAAAAGTTCACTAATAATATCATGTGAATTTTTACAAGAAAAAACTTTTTTAAATTCTTCAATTTGTTGATTATCTATCCAAAGCTTTGCTTGGGAAGTAAGTAGTGATGAATTTAAATAGTCAACTTTATCAGTTATGAACTTAGCTTCTCCATATCTGTCATTATTTATTAAATAGTTAATATAAAAAAATATATACCTAGAATAATTTGAATTGTCCTCACCATTAACTATTTTATTAAAATAATTATCAGTTGTTTTGTCATCTAAATAGCATCTTTGAAAAGCTTCATTAACAAGTGAAAAATTTCCAAATTTTTGTTCTAAGTTAGGAAGTTTTTTTTCTTCAAAAAGAAAAAGATACTCTTTTAATGTTTCTACAATTATTAATGATATTCTGTCATTATTAATATAATTGCTTGATTTGTTTAAATGCTTCTTGCTCTTTTTATAATCTTTTTTTTTTAAACTATCTAAAGCTAATATTATGTGTGCTTCAAAAAAATTTGAATTATTTGTGGTTAGATTTTGTTTAATTTTGCTTGTGGCTTGCTGAACTTTTCCTTCTAATACTAAAGAATATACATATTTTTCAAGATAAGAATTATGTTCCTTAATTAAAAAATTTGTTGATCTAAAGAAATTCAAAGCTTTAATATTATCTTGATTATCATATGCAATTATTGCAGAAAAATAATTAGATAAATTATTTGAATTAACTTCATTTAAAGTCTTATTTTTTGAGTATAATGGGCACTGAAAAAATAAAAATATTAAAATAAATTTAAAAAAATTTTTTAACATTTGGCTATTGTATGTCTAAAAAAATAATAAATCAAAATAGGAATTATAAGACAGAATTGCTAGATACAATTGAGTCTCAGTTTATTTTTGATAACAAAGCAGTCAATAGATTTAACAAAACTAAGATTTTCAATACAAAAAATTACCTTGAGGAAAAATTAAGTAAACAACAGAAACTTAAAGAATTAAGGAATCAAATTAACTCAATCGAAGATTGTAGTATAAAAAATAATTCAAAAAAAATTATTTTAGGAAGTGGCAATATTAATAGTTCAATTATGTTGATTGGAGAAACACCTGGTGCTGAAGAGATAGCAGCTGGAGAAACATTTTTAGGTGAAGTTGGCGATCTTCTAAAGAAAATGTTAAATGCAATAGATATTAAAAAAGAAAATATTTACTCTACTTATGCTATTAACTTTAGCCCCCCAGATGATAGAAAACCATCCTCAACCGAAATTAAAAGATACAGTCCCTTTCTTCAACAACATATTTCAATTATAAATCCAAAAATTATTATTCTTATGGGCAGTACAGCTATGGAGTCATTGACAGGTTTAAATAGTAAAATCTCTATTGAAAGAGGAAAATGGAAAGAAATGATTATCAAAAATACAAATTATAATATCATGATAACATTTAATCCTTCTTATCTTTTGAGATTTCCTGAAAATAAAAAATATTCTTGGAAAGATTTAAAAATGATAAAACAAAAAATCATAGATTTAAATATATCTCTTAAATGAAAATTTTAGCTGGTGTAGATGAAGTTGGGAGAGGTAGTCTTATTGGTCCAGTTTATGCAGCAGCAATAATATTAAACAAATCTATTAATAAGAAATTATTAAAAGATTCAAAAGCTTTATCTAGACATAGGAGAGAGGAACTTTTCATATATATTAAAAAGAATTCTATTTGGACTATAGGCAAAGCATCTGTCAAAGAAATTGAAAAAACTAATATATTAAATGCAAGTTTGCTGGCTATGAAAAGAGCTATAATTAAACTAAAAAAAAAACCTTCTCTTGTTTTGATTGATGGAAATAAATTGCCTGATCTTAATAATTATAATTTAAAATACGTTATAAATGGGGATAAAAAAATTCCAAGTATCTCAGCAGCTTCAATTATTGCAAAAGTTAGTAGAGATAGATTTATTATTAAACTTTCTAAAAATTACAAGAATTATGGTTGGGAAACTAATAGTGGTTACGGAACTAAAGAACATTTAAAAGCAATAAAAAAATACGGTATTACAAAATACCATCGAAAAACATTTTCTCCGATTTCAAAAATAAAATAAGTTTCACGTATAACAACACAATATCTAGTAATCTAAAAAAATAATAACACAAATTAAAAGTTAATAATTCAATCCTAGGTTGACCCAAGAATCTTTTTGGAGTCTAATTTATTTTTTACAAAATGAATTTAGATCTTAAGAATAAATTAATAAATGGAGACAGTTTAAAGGAATTAAAAAAAATTCCTGATGAGAGTTTCGATTTAATCTTTGCAGATCCACCTTATAACCTACAATTAAAAAATGAGCTTACCAGGCCAGATAGATCAAAAGTTAACGCAGTAAATGATAAATGGGATAAATTCGAAAATTTCAAAAAATATGACGATTTTACTTATGCTTGGTTAAAAGAATGTAAAAGAATTTTAAAAAAGAACGGAGCTATTTGGGTAATTGGTAGTTATCATAATATCTTTAGAGTTGGCGCAGTAATTCAAAATTTAGGTTATTGGATTTTAAATGATGTCATTTGGAATAAAAAAAATCCAATGCCGAATTTTAGAGGAACTAGATTTACTAATGCTCATGAAACTTTAATTTGGGCATCAAAATCCGAGAAATCAAAATATACTTTTAATTATCAATCTTTAAAATGTTTAAATGATGATCTACAAATGAGATCAAACTGGGAATTACCAATCTGTAATGGTTCAGAAAGGTTAAAAAAAAACGGTAAAAAAATACATTCCACTCAAAAACCAGAAGCTTTATTGCATAGAATTCTTTTAGCTACTTCAAATAAAAATGATTTAGTTTTGGATCCATTTTTAGGATCAGGAACAACAGCGACTGTTGCAAAAAAATTAAGAAGAAATTATTATGGTATTGAAAAGGAAAAGACTTATTTCAAGGCTGCTGAGAAAAGACTGAAAAATACAAAACCGATAGAGGACAACTATTTAGATACTCTTAAAAATAGTAGATCTAAACCAAGAATTCCATTTGGATCATTGGTTGAGCTTGGAATAATAAAGCCTGGAACAACTATTTTTGATCATAAAAAAATAATTAATGCAAAGATTATGGCTGATGGCAGTATTAAACACGCACAAACTGAAGGCTCAATTCACAAGGTGGCAGCTACAATTTTGGGTGCTGAAAGCTGTAATGGATGGACTTTTTGGCATTACAATTTGAATGGACAATCAGTTCCAATAGATCATTTAAGACAAAGATTAATTTCTAATAATTAACTTTTATAAATTTGACCTAAATAAAACTCTAAAAACTTTTTACTCTTGACTAATCTTTTCAAAAAAATATCTCTAAAAAATATGGTAATAGGATTAGATAAATGAAATGCAAATAGATTTAATTTTGATCTGCTATTAACCATTTTAATTTTGTTTACCCTATTTTTAAAAAAACTTTTTACTGTATTATTTTCTATACTCTTGAATAATTCATAAGCGCCCTCTATAGACTGGGATGCACCTTGAGCAAATGATGGTGGAAAAGCAAAAAAGGCATCGCCTATAAAATGAATATTCTTATTTTTTAATTTAAAAAATCTTTCACTAACAAAAACTGGAAATATTTTTAGTTCTATAATCTCATCTAAAAATTTCTTCATTTCTGAGGGAACATTATTTAAAATCCTTTTGATAAAATTATCATCATTAAATAGTGAATAGTTTTTTTGTTCATTAGTGGAAAGGTTATATTTTATAATTGCTATAAAATTTAAATTTCCATTTTGAGTTACTGGGTAAATTACATAATGAAAATTAGAACCTAAAAATAATGAGATATTTTTTTTATCAATAATATTAGAGGATTTAGGAATCAATCCTCTAATAGCCAATGTATTATTGAATCTAGGTTGTGCTGGAACATTTGAAATAAGTTTTTTACTTTTTGAAAAAACACCATCTGATATGATTAAATAATCACATTCAAAAGTATTATTGTTTTCAAAGCTAATTTTGATTTTTTGATTTTCTTGATCTATCTTTGAAATGCTATGATTTGTTTTAATTAAGTTTTCTAAATCAGTTTTTAAAAAATTGACTAAATCAGACCGTTTCAAAGTAGTGTACTTACAGTCTTTTGAATTAAAATCAGAAATATTCAAATCACATATCTTCCTCGAGTTTTTAATTGAGTAAAAATTAATCTTATCTGGATTAAATTTTTTATTACTTTCGAATTTATGAAATTCAATTTGATTTAAAAGCTTTATACTATTGACTGATAATTGAATTCCATAACCCTCCTCCGAACTTATTGAATGATTTTTTTCATAAACTGTAATTTGATAATTTGGATTTTTTTTGAATAAATTAGCAATAAACAATCCTGAAATACCTGCCCCAATTATTGCAATTTTTTTCATTAATTTTTCTCTAAATATTGAACCACTTTTTTTGTAAATGATGGCAACATATAACTATTCAACTTTTTTCCATTCACCCAGTAAGACGAGGGAAATTTTTGATTATCTTTTGAATATTGAATTTTTATATTCATATTCATATTAGACATTTTAAAATTTAAATTTTCATTAAAATTTTTAGGATTAGACAATTCAAACATCGGGAATATTGATAAATTTTTTAAAAAATTAAATTTTTTGTTTTTAATTAATAAATATCTTTGTTTTTTTTTATATACTTTTAAAATAAAGTATTTATTTTTATTTTTCTTAATACTTTTAGTTAAAATAAAATCTTTCTTTTTATAAGATTTGCAATTTTTAATAATTGGGCACTGATTACAAATTGGATTACTTGGTTTACATATTAAAGCTCCTAATTCCATTAACGCTTGAGCATAATCATTAGACCTTAAAGTAGTTCCAAATATATTTTTTTTTTGTACAAGATTATCTTTTTGAATTTCCTTATCTTTCTTTAAATAAAGATATCTTTTTAAAACTCTTTCGATATTTCCATCTAGAGGAATATAGGGTTTGTTAAATGCAATAGCTAAAATTGCACTTGCTGTATAATTTCCTACACCAGGCAGTGTAACCAAATCTTCAAAATTATCAGGTAATTTTCCTTGAAAATCTCTAATAATAATTTTTGCAGTTTTTTTTAAATTTCTTGCTCTAGAATAATATCCAAGACCTTCCCAAAGCTTAATTAATTTTGTGTTTTTGATTTTTGCAAGAGTTTTAAGATTCGGAATATAGTTAATAAACCTTTTAAAATATGGAACAACAGTTACAACCTGTGTTTGCTGCAACATGAATTCGCTAACTAATGTGTAATATTGTTTTTTTTGTAATGAAACATTTTTTCGCCATGGTAATGGTCTTTTATTTAAATCATACCAATTAAGAATTTTTTTTGTTACTAATTGTTCTTTCATATGCAATATAAAAAATATACTAAGCAGAGAAGTGGCAGCATTCAAGGCTTAAGATCCTTTAAAGACACTTTGCCAACAAACATTAAAAAAATAATCAAAAAAAAAGGATATATATTTTCAGAAACTCTTAATAATTGGAGATTGATAGTTGGAGATGAGCTTTTTCAGATTTGTTACCCAAAAACTTTCAAAAATTCTAATAAGTTTGGAGTGAGCACTCTTCATATAATGGTAAAAAGAGGACATGAAGTAGACTTAGAGTACTCAAAAAAAGAAATAATAGATAAAATGAATAGTTTTTTTGGTTATTCAGTTGTAGAAAAATTAAAATTTATCAGTTTTAATGATAATCAAAATAAATTTAAAAAAGAGATTAAAAAAGATAATAGTGTGACAAATAATAAATATACAGATAAAGTTAAAGGCATTAAGAACGATAAAATAAAACAATCACTTATAAAATTGACTAAACTATTTAAACAAAGATGAAAAAGATTACTTTATTACTTTTTGTCTTAATAATTGGGTTTTGCAATAATCTATTTGCTGACCAATATAAAGAAATCAAAAGAATTTCTGAAGGAAAAGAAAATGCTAAGATAATTATTATAGCGTACGAATCTTTAACTTGTGTACATTGTGCTGACTTTCATAAAAATGTTTATCCATCTCTTAAAAGAGACTTTATTGAAAAAGGTTTAGTAAAAATTGAATTTAGACATTTCCCTTTAGACATACTTGCATTTAATGCATCAAAAATAGGGCAATGCAATAATGATGGTAAATCAGACTTAATACATATTTTATATTCTGGACAAGAAAAATGGGCTAAAGGCAAAACACCAGAGGAAGCAAAAGGACATCTAAAGAAATTTTTATTAGACGAAGGTATAAAAGTAGATTTCGAAAAATGCTTGAATAATAAAAATATTGAAGATTATGTTTTAAATGATCGAATCGAGGGTGTTAAAAAATTTCAAGTTAATGCTACTCCTACGATAGTAATTAATGATAAAAAGTTTGATAAAACTCTTAATTATAAAAATTTAAAAAAATACCTAGAAAAACTGATATAATCTAGTTTATGGAGTTTAAAAAAATCCAATTAAATGGATTTAAATCATTTGCTGAAAAAACAGATTTTTTAATCGAAGATGGCTTAACAGGAATTGTTGGTCCTAACGGATGTGGAAAATCTAATATTGTAGAGTCTTTAAGATGGGTTATGGGGGAAACCTCAGCTAAAAGTATGCGTGGATCAGGAATGGAAGATGTAATTTTTTCTGGAACTTCTAATAAAGCCTCAAAAAATATTGCTGAAGTTTCCGTTAGTGTAATTAATAAAGATCATGATGGTCCTGTTAAATATAAAAATTTAGATCAAATTGAAATTAGAAGAAAAATTGAAAAAGACAAAGGTTCTAAGTTTTTTATAAATGACAAAGAAGTAAGAGCTAGAGATGCACAAATGTTTTTTGCTGACTTATCAACAGGTGCTCATTCACCTTCAATGATTAGCCAAGGACGTATAGGAGCACTTGTGACAGCAAAACCAACGGACAGAAGAGCTATTTTGGAGGAAGCAGCAAATATTTCAGGTCTACATGTTAGACGGCACGAAGCTGAGTTAAGACTGAATGCTGCTGAAAATAATTTAAAAAGAGCTGATGAATTAAGAAAACAGCAAGAAAAACAATTAGCAAACCTTCAAAAACAAGCTGAAGAAGCTACAAAATATAAAATGATCTCTGAAGAGATTAAAAAGATTGAGGCTGGTTTATATTATTTAAAATTATTAGATATTGATAATGAAATTAGGATTGAGAATGAGATTAATACTGAAGCTGAGGGAGAGGTAAGTGGTTTTAATAATAAAATATCAGAGCTTGAAAAAGTAATAAAATCAGAAACAGATAAAGTCTCTCCATTGAGAGAAAAAAATATTGAAAATTTATCAAAAATTCAGAGACTTAATTTAGAGCTTCAGAGTCTTGATGAAGAAAATACTAGAACTCAAGATGAAATTGAAAATATAAAAAGATCTCTTAAAACATTTGATGAAGATATTAATAGAGAAAAAGGAATAATAATTGATGCAAATTCTAATGAAAAAAGACTTAAAGAAGAAAAAAATGAACTAATTGAAATTGACTCAAAATATTATGAAACTGAAAAAAATTCTAGTAAAGATTTAAATTCTTCTAAAGAAAAACTAAAATTTGAAATTAATAAAATTAAAGATTTAATAAATTCAAATAAAAATGAAGAAGCAATAAAAGTCTTAGATAACTGTGAGTTAGTTATAGATGAATATGCTGAAAGCTACAGTAAAAATCAAAATATTAAGAAAGAGTCTGTAAAAAGAAACGAGAGAATCAATACTATCGATAAAGAAATAGAAAGTTGGAAAAATTTATTATCAAATTCTGAAAAAATGGTAACTGAACTTACAGAGAGAAAAAATAGACTAAATTTACAATTAGAAAAATTAGATAGCCAACCGAAATTACAGGCAGAAAAAAAAGGCCAAATTTCTGAAAATTTAAGAATCTCTGAGCAAGAAAAAATTGATAATGAAGCAATTATAAATAATACAGATGAAAAAATCGAGGCTTTACGAACTCAGTTAAATGAAGTTCAAGAGCAGTCTATACAAATCAGAGAAAGGAAGGCTAGCTCTAGCGCGACTGTTGAAGGTTTAAAAAAACGTAAAGATGATTTGTTAGATAGAATCATGTCTGAACTAAATATGAAAGAAAATAATATTCTTGAAAATTCAAATTTATATGGTGTTGAAAATTTACCTGACGCAGTCACCCAAGAGGAAATGTTAGATAAAAAAAAACGAGAAAGAGAAAAGCTTGGATCTGTTAATTTGCGAGCTGATGAGGAAACAAATACTTATAAAATTGAAATAAAAAAAATGGAACAAGATAGAGAAGATCTTGTATCAGCTATTATGAAACTTAAAGAAAGTATTAATGAATTAAACCAAAAAGGAAGAGAGAGGCTTTTAGAGGCTTTTGAAAAAGTAAATAGAAAATTTAATGAGGTCTATACTAAATTGTTTAATGGAGGTAGTGCCAAACTAGAGCTAGTTGACTCGGATGACCCACTAGAAGCAGGACTTGAAATGTTGGTAAGTCCTCCTGGCAAAAGACTTCAATCTATAACTCTTTTATCTGGAGGAGAACAGGCTTTAACAGCTCTATCTCTTATCTTTGCAGTATTTTTAACTAATCCATCTCCAATATGCGTTCTAGATGAGGTCGATGCTCCACTTGATGATGCAAACGTCACAAGATTTTGTAGTCTTTTAGAAGAATTAACAAAGATAACTAATACAAAATTTGTTATTGTAACTCACCATGCATTAACAATGTCAAAAATGAATAGACTTTATGGTGTAACAATGCCAGAGAAGGGAATTAGTCAATTAGTGGCTGTAGATTTACAAAAAGCTGAAAGTATGGTTGCTTAATCTTAATGTCAGATAATCAATTTAAAACTCGCTTAGAGATTGCAAAATCTAAACTCTCAAGAAAAAATCAAAATAAGGACAAAAATAGACCCTCTTCAATCGGAATTGCATTCAAAATGAGCACAGAATTGGTATCAGCTGTTGTAGTTGGGACAATTATTGGGTTTATTTTAGATAAGACCTTTGGTACTAAACCTTGGTTAATATTAATATTCTTTTTTGTAGGTGTAATTGCAGGTATATCTAATGTAATTAAATCTGCAAAGAACATGCAAAAATAGATAAAATTTATGGCAGCAAATCCAATGACTCAATTCGAGGTTTATAGAATTGGTCCAGAAATAAAAATAGGCACTTTTGATATTTCTTTTACAAATGCAAGCTTATTTATGGTTATTAGTTCAGTTGCAATTTTGATCATATTTAATTTAGGCTCTAAAAAAAATTTAATGTTGCCAAATAAGATTCAGCTCTTAGCTGAATTAAGTTATACTTTTGTATCAAAAATGATTAGTGATACTGCAGGCTCTAAAGCAAAACCTTATTTTGCTTTCATATTTTCATTATTTATGTTTGTTCTTTTTTGTAATATGTTCGGAATGATACCATACACCTTTACAGTCACAAGTCATATTATAGTAACTTTTGTTCTAGCAGCATTTATTTTTGTTGGTGTTACAATTGTTGGATTTATCAAGCATGGATTTGGTTATTTGAAACTATTTGTACCAAGTGGAGTGCCCGTAGTACTACTTCCACTAATAGTAATCATTGAAATTATCTCATATCTAAGTAGGCCGGTGAGTTTATCTGTTAGACTTTTTGCTAATATGATGGCAGGTCATACTAT
>CEUZ01100476.1_pt1 | contig 28716 bp, 28 predicted proteins | sample 361511 | NCBI WGS metagenome assembly CEUZ01 (sample SAMEA2622822, study PRJEB7988) | marine metagenome | biome: marine biome (ENVO:00000447); feature: surface water layer (ENVO:00002042); material: "saline water (ENVO:00002010), including plankton (ENVO:xxxxxxxx)" | depth 5 m | reverse complement strand
ACTCTGCCTTGGGGAAAATTGTAAGTTCTTATTCTTTCTGATCTATCACCAGTACCAATTTTACTTTTCCTATCTTTTGATCTTGCTTCGTCCCTTTTTTGCCTTTCAAATTCATAAAGTCTTGATCTTAAAATTTTTAAACCTTTTTCTTTATTTCTTATCTGCGATTTTTCATCTTGTTGACTCACAACAATACCTGTTGGAATGTGTGTAATTCTAACCGCACTATCAGTAGTATTGACAGACTGACCTCCAGGTCCACTTGATCTAAATACATCAATTCTAAGATCTTTGTCTTCAATTTTAACGTCAACTTCTTCAGCTTCTGGCAAAACTGCTACAGTTGCAGCGGAAGTATGTACTCTACCTTGTGTTTCAGTATCCGGTACTCTTTGAACTCTATGGACGCCACTTTCATATTTCAGCGATGAATAAATATTTTTTCCTTTAATCGCTGCAATTACTTCTTTTAAACCTCCGGCATCACTTTTGGAAATACTTATTATTTCTAAAATCCATTTTTTTTTGTTACTTACTTTTTCATACATTTTAAACAAATCTGAAGCAAAAAGGCTTGCCTCGAGTCCTCCTGTTCCAGCTCTAATTTCTATTATCGCATTCTTTGTGTCTGCATCATCTTTGGGAAGTAAAAATAACTTTATTTTTTTTTCAATGATAATATTTTTTTTCTGCAGATCATCAAGTTCTGATCTTGCAAGTTCTCTCATTTCATTATCACTTTTTTTATCATTAATTAATTTTTCGATCTCTTTTTTGTTATTTTCAAATTCTAAATATTGTTTTGCTTCATTTACAATTTCATTAATTTCAGAATATTCCTTTGATTTTTCAGCAAATTTTTTCTTATCTATATTGCCAGAAGATAATTCTGTTTCTATACTCTTGTGCTTTGAGATCAACTCTCTAACTTTATCTAAAGGTATCATTAATTATTTTTTTCTAATTCTTCAGCTTTTTTTTCTACAAGAGCTACGACCTTGGATACAATTTCTTTATTAGAGATTTTTTCTGTTTGAATGCCTTTTAAATATAGCATGTTACTTTCCTTGCCACCTCCAGTTATTCCTATATCTGTTAAAGCAGCTTCTCCGGGGCCGTTAACTACACACCCAATAATTGAAAGCGTTATTGGAGTTTTTATGTGTGCAAGCTTTTGTTCTAACAATTTGACTGTATCAATAACTTGAAAACCTTGTCTCGCACATGATGGGCATGAAATAATCTTAACTCCTCTATTTCTGAGATTTAAAGATTTTAAGATTTCATTTCCAATTTTTACCTCTTTAACAGGATCATCTGACAAAGACACTCTTATGGTATCTCCTATACCTTCTAGTAAAAGTGTTCCTAATCCGATAGATGATTTAATGCTCCCTGGTATAAAACTTCCTGACTCTGTAATACCTAAATGAAGAGGGTAATCGGTAGCTTTCGACAGTTGTCTGTAGGCACCTATCGATAAAAATACATCCGAAGATTTAACACTAATTTTAAAGTTAAAAAAATCTTCGTCTTCAACTATTTTTATATTCCTTAATGCGCTTTCTACTAAAGCTTCAGGGCAAGGCTCCTTGTATTTCTCCAATATATCTCTTTCTAGGGACCCAGCATTAACTCCAATTCTTAGAGCACAATTATTATTTTTTGCTGCTGAAATTACTTCCTTAATTTTACTTACATCTCCTATATTACCTGGATTTATTCTCAAACACTTTGCTCCAGCTTCTGCCGATTCAATTGCTCTCTTATAATGATAATGTATATCTGCAATGATAGGGACGGTTGAGTGTTTTACAATTTCTTTAAGTGCATGACTGCTTTCAACATCTGGAACTGAAATTCTCACAAGCTCAGCTCCTTCATTTGCTATATCATTTATTTGTTTCAATGTAGCTTTTGCATCTTTGGTTAAAGTATTTGTCATTGACTGAACAGTGATTGGATTATTGTTACCTACAACTACATTTCCTACTTTAACTGCTCGAGTTTTTTTTCTTTTTATATCTCTAAATGGTCTAATGCTCATCTTGGCTATCTAAATTAAACTCTTTATGAAGAGTAGATACTGCTTTTTTAACATATTTTTTACTTATCAAAACTGATATTTTGATTTCAGAAGTTGAAATAACTAAAATATTAATGTTTTTTTTACTTAATGCTTGAAACATTCTAAAAGTTACTCCTGGAGTAGTAATCATCCCAACACCTATTATTGAAACTTTTGAAACATTTTTATCTATAATTAAATTTTTATATTTAATTATTTTATTTAATTTTACTAATTTCTGTGTTTTATTTAAGTCTTCTAATTTAATTGTAAAAGTCAAATCTGTCTCTTTTCCATCTGCGGATATATTTTGAACCACCATATCAACATTAATATTATTTTCTGAAAGTGGTTTGAAAATTGATGCAGCAATTCCTGGTTTATCTTTAATGCCTACTAAAGTAATTTTTGCATCATTTTTAGTTGAAGAAATACCTGTAATGATTTTATTATTTGTTATATTTTTTCTTTTAGTTATTAATGTTCCATCTTTTTTTATAAAAGAGGACTTAACATCAATATCAATTCTGTTTAATCTGGCATCTTGTACTGATGATGACTGCATAACCTTGGATCCTAGAGATGCCATTTCAAGCATTTCTTCATAGGAAATAATTTTAATTTTCTTTGCTTTTTTATAAACTCTTGGATCAGTTGTCATAACACCTACAACATCGGTGTATATTACACATTTTTTTGCTTTAAAATATTTTGCCAACATTATTGCGCTTGCATCTGATCCTCCTCTTCCTAGTGTAGTAATTCTTTTATTTGAATTAATGCCCTGAAAACCAGAAACTATTGGTACTCCACCCTCATTTAAATATTTTTTTAAATTATTTGTTTTTATTGCATTTATTCTTGCTGAACGATGATTTCCATCTGTAAGGATTGGAATTTGCCAAGCTAACCAAGATCTAGACTTATAACCAAGGTGATTTAATCTGCCCGCTATTAAAGCACAAGACATCTGTTCTCCAGATGAAACAAGCGCGTCATATTCAGCAGAATTAAAATCTGTAGATAATTCTTTTGATTTTTTTATCAAATCATTTGTAACACCGCTCATTGCAGATGAAACAACGATCACTTTATATTTTTTATTAATAAATCTTATTATAATAGCTGCGACTCTTTTTATTCTTTCCACTGTACCTACTGAGGTACCACCAAATTTAAGAACGACAATTTTCATTGATAATTTTTTTTATAATTATTAAAATATATTGATAAAATACATCTTAAATGTAATGTCAACAATCAATGAAAAGAACTACTATAAATAAAGAAGAAATAGATAAATTTTCTAAGATGGCAGAGGAATGGTGGAATCCAGATGGAAAATTTAAGCCTTTGCATAAATTTAATCCTATCAGAATTGAATACATAAAAAATAGCATAATTAAAAACTTCAATATTAATTATGAAAATCTGCCACTCAAAAATATAGATATTTTAGATATTGGATGTGGAGGGGGGTTGCTTACAGAGCCAATGAGTAGATTGGGGGCAAATGTAACTGGAATCGATGCATCTTTAAAAAATATAAATATTGCTAAAGCACATCTTAAAAAAAGTAAGTTAAAAATAAAATATATAAATACTTTGCCTGAAAAATTATTAGTAAAAAAAAAATTTGATGTGATTTTAAATATGGAAATAGTTGAACATGTAGAGGATTTAGAATTTTTTATTAAAAAAAGTTCTGAGCTCTTAAAAATCAATGGGCTAATGTTTGTTGCTACATTAAATAAAACTTTAAAGTCTTTTGTATTTGCTATTGTGGGAGCTGAATATATTCTAAGGTGGCTACCAATAGGAACACATGACTGGGAAAAATTTGTAGAACCATCTAAACTTGTAGATTATGGAAATAAATTTTCTCTTAAATTAAATAAAATTGATGGTTTAAAATTTAATCCAATAATTAATAAATGGAGTATTAGTAATGATAAATCAGTTAATTATATTACAGAATTTAAGAAACTCTAATTTTCTTTATCATAGACCCAAGGTATACTTTCTGTCTCTATTCCCTCTTCATTTAACTCTTTAATTTCCTCATTTTTAGCTTTTCCATAAATACCTTTTTTTCTTTTTTTGCCTCCATAATGAATAGATCTAGCTTCGTAAGTAAAATTTTCACCCACGTATTCAAAATTATGTTTAATAAACTTTTGATATTCTTTGATTTTTTTTTTTATTTCATTTGTTTTGAAACTTTCTAATGATTTATTATTTTTTTTTGTATTAAATAAACTGGGTGCCATTAAAGATTTATCAACACTTAAAGAATTGCAATTTGGACAATTTAAATATTTATTTTTTTTTAGTTTTTCAAACTCTTTTGAAGAAGAAAACCAACTATCAAAATTGTTAGAACAATTTTTACATTTTAAGTTATATTTGATCACAATTTATTATTTATGTGTTAATTTTAATTTTTCAATACTTAAGTTCTATAATCCGAATTAATTTCAATATATTTTTTTGTTAAATCCATTGTATATGCAACAAAATTTTTTTTACCAAGACCTAAATCAATGTATATATCTATTTTTTCATCTTTCATATAATTAGATACATCGGTTTCTTTATAAGAGTTATGAATTTGTCCTTTTTCAATTATTTTAAATGGACCAATTTTTATAGATATCTTGTTTGGATTAATGTTAGCGTTTGCTTTACCGATTGCCATAATAATTCTTCCCCAATTTGGATCTTCGCCTGCAATAGCAGTCTTAACTAATGGGGAGTTTGCGACAGAAAAAGATATTTTTTTTGCATCATCTTCTGTTTTACAATTTAAAGTGTTTATAGTTATAAATTTTGAAGCACCTTCTCCATCTGCAGCAATTCTTTTTGCTAAATTTAAGAGAACAGAATGCAGAGAGTTATTAAATTCATCTAATCTGTGGTCATTAATATTTTTAATTTCAATATTTTTTGCTTTTCCTGTAGCAAAAATTGACAACATATCATTGGTGCTTGTGTCACCATCGCATGAAACTGCATTAAATGTTGTTCCAATGTTTTTTTTTAATAGTTGCTTCAATATTTTTGATGAAATATCTGCATCAGTAAATATATATCCCAATGTAGTTGCCATATTTGGATAAATCATACCTGAGCCTTTAGCAACACCATAAATTTTTATAATTTTGTTTCCAATTTTACATTCTTCCATTGCGAGTTTTGGTTTCAGATCAGTTGTCATCATTCCCATTGCAGCCTTCATCCAGATATATTTGTTTTGGGTATATTTAATTTTTTCTATTAGATCTGGTATGCAGAATCTTATTTTGTCAGTAGGAAAACTTTCACCTATTGTTCCAGTACAGCCAAAAAGTATTTCGCTTGTTTTAATTTTTTCTGGTTTTTCTTCATCAATCTTTTGTTTTTCAGTTAAAAATTCTGAAAGATTTTCAGCTAAAATTTTAAGACCTTTATACCCATTTTTTCCTGTAAAAGTATTAGCGTTTCTAGCATTTACTAATAAACATTTAATTTTTTTTGATTTAATATTTAGATTCCACTTTATATTTTCTGAAATTAATTTTGATTGAGTATAAACAGAGGCATGATTTGCTCCATTTCTAAAATAAAATAATACAAGGTCATCTCTTTTGGTGCCATATAAATTAGCACTTGTAGTTGAAATTGATAATCCATCTAAATGTTCTAAGTCTTGAAAATCTCCCAATTTAGAGTTCTTATCCTTTGAATTAAAAAAATTACTTATGTTTATAACCATAGTGTTTAAAAAATTGATTTAGTAACTATATTAAATCTTTAAAGTAACTTATATAACATAAAAATTAAATGCTTAACCCTTTAAATTTATTGTCAAAATTTATTAAATCAAGCAACCAAAAGGAGCTTGATAGAATTAAAAAAATAGTTTTAAAAGTCAATAACTTCGAAAATGATATATCAAAACTATCTGAAAGTGAATTTCCGCAAAAAACACAAAAATTTATTGATATTATAAAAAAAGGGACTTCTCTAGATGATATACTACCAGAAGCTTTTGCTCTAGTCCGAGAAGCTTCAAAAAGAATTAATAATGAGAGACATTTTGATGTCCAAATTGTTGGTGGTGTTGTTCTTCATGAAAATAAAATAGCTGAAATGAAAACTGGAGAAGGAAAAACTTTAACAATTGCTTTAGCAGCCTATTTAAATGCCCTGACTAAAAAAGGAGTGCATGTAGTTACGGTAAATGATTATTTAGCAAAAAGAGATTGTTTAAATATGGGTAAAATATTCTCGTATTTAGGTTTATCCACAGGTTATATCAATAATGATCACTCTGATGATGAAAGAAAAGAAAATTATAATTGTGATATTACATATGCAACAAACTCTGAACTTGGTTTTGACCATTTACGTGACAATATGAAATTTTCACCCGAAACAATGGTGCAACGTGGTCATAATTTTGCAATTGTAGATGAAATCGATTCTTGCTTGATTGATGAAGCAAGAACACCTTTGATTATTTCTGGAGCAGCTGAAGATAAAAAATATCAATATGGAGTTGTAGATAAATTGCTAAAAAATTTAGACAAAGAATGTTTTGAAATTGATGAAAAAGATAAAAATGTACTTTTAACAAATAAAGGAATCGATGTTATAGAAAAGGTTTTTTCACATGCTGAGATATTAAAAAATAATAATTTTTATGATCCAGAAAATATAAGTTTAGTCCATTTAGTAAATCAATCTTTAAGAGCCAAATATTTGTACCAAAATGGAAGAGATTATATTGTCAAAGATGGACAAATAGTAATAATCGATGAACAAACTGGAAGACAATTACCTGGAAGACGTTTTGGGGATGGATTAATGCAAAGTATCGAAGCAAAAGAAAAGGTTGAAGTACAAACTGAAAACCAGACAATGGCTTCAATAACTTATCAAAATTATTTTAAATTATATTCAAAAATATCTGGATGTACTGGGACAGCTCTTACTGAATCTCAAGAATTCTTTGAAATATATAATTTGCCAATTGTAGTAATACCTACAAACAGAAAAATGATTAGAAAAGATTGGAATGATCAAATATTTAGAACTTTAGTTGAAAAAGATAACGCAATAATTAATAAAATTTCAGATTGCAATAAAGTAGGTCAACCGATTTTAGTTTTTACTGCTAGCATAAATAAATCTGAACATTACTCAAATTTACTTAAGAAAAAAAATATCAAGCACGTAGTACTAAATGCAAAAAATCATGAGGGTGAGGCTGAAATAATTGCTAATGCAGGAAAAAAACATTCTGTAATTATTACAACAAGTATTTCAGGTAGAGGTGTTGATATAAAACTTGGAGGAAAAACTAAAGAAGAACAAGAAAATCATAAACAAGAAATTAAATCTTTAGGAGGATTATTTGTAATTGGAACAGAAAGAATGGAAAGTAGAAGAGTAGATAATCAAGCTAGGGGGAGATCTGGAAGACAAGGAGATGAAGGAAATTCTATATTTTACGTTAGTTTGGAAGATGATTTAATGAGAATTTTTGGCTCAGAGTCTATGAACAATATTTTAGAAAAACTTGGTCTCAGAGATGGAGAAAGTATAGACCATCCATGGATCAATAAAGCTCTTGAAAGAGCACAACAAAAAGTTGAGGCTAGAAACTTTGATATAAGGAAAACTTTGAAAAAATTTGACGACACGCTTAATGATCAAAGACAAGTTATTTTTACTCAAAGAAATAATATAATTTTTAAAAAAGAAGCATTAAATTATGCAGATGATTTTCTAAATGAAATAATTTTTAATTTAATCGAAAGCAAAAAAAAACATATAAGTAAACCAGTAAACAGTGAATTTTTAAATCAATTAAAGATTATATCGGGTAAAGCATTCGATGATGAAGAAATTAATCTCTTAGAAAAAACCGATAATGAAAATTTTAGAAAAAAAATTATGGAAAAATTTAAATTAAAAAGAGATGAAAGAATTAAACTGCTAGGTCTTGACCAGGCTGAACAAATAGAAAAAACCATTTTTTTACAATTAATCGATCAAAATTGGAAAATGCATATACAGTATCTTGAACAGTTAAGACAAGTTATTGGGTTGAGATCATATGGACAAAGAGACCCATTAGTAGAATATAAAAAAGAAGCATTTTTATTATTTGAAAATCTATTAAACAAGTTAAAGTCAGATTTTATTACAATACTTTTTAATTTGAAGGTTATAGAAAAGGAAGATAAAAAAGAAATTCCAAAACAAAATCAATCAAATGAAAAAAATTTTAAGAGTTTTGCTAATAAAAAAGTTGGTAGAAATGAACCTTGTCCATGTAACTCTGGAAAAAAATTTAAACATTGCCATGGAGCTTTATAAAAGCAAAATAAAAATTACTGCAATTATTGCAGCAGATATTAGAAAAATATAAAATTTTTTTTTTCGATTAATTTTATTTCTAATTTTGTCAAAAAAGGTTTCGGTAAAGCTTAAACTATCTTTGTTTTCAGAATAATTTGCAAACCCTTTATTTCTTCCAATGGCTAAAAATTTATTTTTTCTATGCAGTACAATTTCTTCTTTGTTCATATTATTAAAACTTTCTAAATTTAAAGAAATTGATTTTTTTACATTTTTTAAAATTTTATCAGTATCTCTGTGAGCTCCACCTAAAGGCTCTGGGATTACTTCATCAATTATTTCTAAATCTAATAAATCTTTAGAAGTTAATTTCATTGCTGTTGCAGCCTCTAATATTTTTTTAGGATCTTTCCATAATATAGTTGCACATCCTTCGGGTGAGATTACTGAATAAATTGAATTTTCTAACATTAAAATTTTATTCGATGACGCTAGTGCTATGGCTCCACCAGAACCCCCTTCTCCAATAATTATAGAGATCGTCGGTACGGTTAACTCCATGCAGCATTCAATTGATTTTGCAATTGCTTCGGAGATACCTCTCATTTCACTTCCTGTTCCAGGAAAAGCACCTGGAGTATCAATAAATGATATAACTGGAATATTAAATTTATCAGCCAGTTTCATTAACCTTGTAGCTTTTCTGTAACCTTCAGGACGACTCATTCCAAAATTTCTATCAATTCTACTTTGTAAATCGTCACCTTTCTCTTGACCAATTACTAATACTGATTTTTTTTCAAATTTAGCAAAACCAGCAATTATAGACTTATCCTCAGAATAAAACCTATCGCCTGAAAGAAGAATAAAATCTTCAAACAAATTATTTATAAAAAATTTTGATTTTGGTCTATCCTCGTGTCTTGCCACTTGTACTGTTTGCAACGGATCAAGTTTTGAATAAACTTCTTTTAATTTAGTATCTATTTTTTTTTGTATATTAGATATTTTGTTAGTATCTACTTCGGATAGACCTTCCTGGTCAAATGGGTCTTTGAGTTGATCTAGCTCGGCTTCTAGTTTTTTAATTTCAGTTTCAAAATTTAAATAGTTTTTCATTAAAAGTCTGTTTATTATATTTAAAAAAGGCAATAAAGTGTCAAAAAAAATAAAATGAGAGAAAAATATATAAAAATAGAAAATTTATCAGTATCTGAGAAATTATATGATTTTGTTAATAATGAGGCTATCCCTGGAACAAATATTGATGTAAAGAAATTTTGGCAAAAATTTAGCAAATCTATACATCAACTTGCTCCAAAAAATGAGTCTCTATTAAAGTTTAGAAAAAAACTTCAGCTAGATATTGATAATTGGCATATTAAAAATAAAGATAAAGAATTTGATCAAAATAAATATGAAAATTTTTTAAAACAAATTGGTTACCTGGTAGATGTAGGTCCAAATTTTAAAATTAAAACACTAAATATAGATGAAGAAATATCAAAAATAGCAGGTCCACAATTAGTATGCCCTATTGATAATGCTAGATTTGTTTTAAATGCTTGCAATGCTAGATTCATGTCTGCATATGATAGTCTTTACGGTACAGATGTAATTGATTCTGAAGAATCTGCTAGCGAAAGATATGATCCTGAAAGAGGAATGGAGGTAATTAAATTTACAAAAAAATTTTTAGATGATACTTTTCCTTTACATAGTTCTAGTTGGAGTAAAGTAAATAAAATCGAAATAATTGAAAATAACTTAAATCTTACTACTTACGACGGATTGGTAAATTTAAAAAATAATGAAAAATATATTGGATATAGAGGACAGAAAAATAAACCGTCAGCTATAATTTTGAAAAATAATAATTTACACGTTGAAATAATAATAAACCCAGATGCTTTTAGTGCAAAAAATGATCCTGCTGGGATATCGGATATAATTCTAGAGTCTGCAATTTCAACTATATGTGATAATGAGGATTCTGTATCAGCTGTGGATGCTGAGGATAAAGTTGCATGCTACAGAAATTGGTTAGGGTTGATGAAAGGAAATTTGAAATCTGAGTTTGAAAAAAATGGAAAAAAACTAATTAGAAAACTTAATCCAGATAGAAAATATATTACAAAAAATGGCAAAGAGTCAAAATTAAAAGGGAGATCTTTGTTGCTTCATAGAAATGTGGGTCATTTAATGAAAAACCCAGCAATTCTTCTTAGCAATGGATCTGAAATCCCAGAGGGAATAATGGATGCATTTATTGTAACCCTTTGTTCACTACATGATTTAAAAATAAATAGAAATTCAAAGTTTGGATCAATATATATTGTTAAACCTAAACAGCATTCTCCGGATGAGTGTGCTTTTACTGATATTATTTTTTCTGAGGTGGAAAATGTACTTGGTTTAAAAAAAAATGTAGTAAAGATAGGTCTCATGGAGGAGGAAAGAAGAGCATCTGTGAACCTCAAAGAATGCATAAGAGCTTTGGAAAATAGAATATTCTTCATTAATACAGGTTTTCTTGATCGTACAGGTGATGAAATTAGAACTTCTATGGAGGCTGGACCAATGATTAAGAAAGCAGATTTAAAAAAATCTGTATGGATAACTGCATATGAAAATAACAATGTTGATATAGGTTTAGAGTGTGGCTTTTCTGGAATAGGTCAGATTGGTAAAGGCATGTTTCCAGCTCCCAAAGCTATGGCACAAATGCTCAAGGAAAAAATAGCACATTTAAAAGCTGGAGCTAATTGTGCATGGGTTCCTTCACCAACAGCTGCGGCCTTGCACTCCCTTCATTATCATCGATTAGATATATTCAAAATTCATGAAAAAATTAAAAATAGAGAAAAAGCTAAGCTTTCCGAACTATTAACAATACCTTTTATTAGTAAGCCAAATTGGACAAATGAAGACATAAATAAAGAATTATCTAACTGTGCTCAAGGAATTTTGGGATATGTTGTTCGTTGGGTTGATCAAGGTATTGGATGTAGCTCTGTGCCTGATATTAACAATATACCGCTTATGGAAGATCGAGCTACTTGTCGAATTAGCTCACAATTAATTTCAAACTGGCTCCATCATGGAATTTGCTCAAGAAAACAAGTTTTAGAAATAATGAAAAAAATGGCGAAAGTAGTTGATAAACAAAATAAGGGTGACAAAAAATATATAAATATGTCGCCGAATTATGAAAAATCTATTGCTTTTAAATCTGCATGTGAGCTGGTTTTTAGCAAAGAATCACCTAACGGTTATACGGAACCGATTTTACATTTAAACAGATTGATTAAAAAAAATTAACTTTTATTTTCTATTAATTCCTTGCGATTTTTAAAAGCTTGTATCAAAGTTCCATCATCTAGGTTGTCACCTATTTCTGCACCCATGGGTAAACCTTGAGCAAGTTTAGTAATTTTTACATTAATACCTTTTAAACTATCTTGGATATAAAATGCAGTAGTCTGTCCTTCAACAGAAGTTGAAGTAGCAAGTATAACTTCCTCAATTTTGTCTTTTTTAACTCTATCAACTAATGAATTAATTAATAAATCCTCTTTTTTTTGATTATCTGAAGATGAAATGGTTCCTCCTAAAATATGAAAATAACCTTCGTAGATACTTGAGTTTTCAATACTCCATTGGTCTGCTATATTTTCTACAACACATATTTTATTATATTTTTTTTTATTATTTTCACAATTATTACAACCTTCAATATTAGACTTAAGAGTTCCACAAGATTGGCATCTTGATATATTTTTAAAAACTTTTACTAAAGCATTGGCGGTTGGTTTTAATATTTCCTCTCTATTGTTAATCATCTTTAAAATAATTCGGCGACTAGAACGCGGGCCTAAACCAGGTAATTTAGAAATTAATTTTATTAATTCATCTATTTCTTTAATATCTTGCATTAATTATAAAGGAAATTTAAAACCAGGTATACCAAACCCTTCCGTAGCTTTTGAAATCTCTTCTGAAGTTTTTGTTTTCAATTTAGATTTTGCATTACTATGAGCGGCAATAATTAAATCTTCAATAACTGTCTTCTCTTCATTTAAAATATCTGGTGACAAGTAAAGTTTAACTATTTCTCCATCTCCATTTAAAACTATTTTAACAGAATTGTCACCCGATATACCCTCGGCTTCTATGTTTTTGATTTTTTCTTGACTTTCTTTTACCTTGCTCTCAATCTCTTTGGCTTTATCTAAAATTTTATTAAAATCAGTCATTTTTTTGATTTTCAATATCTTTTACATCTATTAATTCAGCGTCAGGAAAATTCTCAATCATTTTGTCATAAATATCTGTTTTTTTTACTTCAATAATTTGATTTGATTTAAATATTTTATTTTTTTCTTTTTTTGATGGATCTCCATCTTTTTTAGATAAAGAAATTATCCATCTTTTTTGAGTCAAACTATATAGGGCTTCGGATAAATCTTTTATAAAATTTTTATCTAATCTATCATTAAAAGAGATTTCAATTCTTTGGCTTTCAAATTTTACAAGATTGACGTTTGTTTCAAGTTCATATTTTAATTTAATTAGTTTTTTTTCGTTACAAATATTTATTAATTCATCAAAACTATTTATTTCTATTATTTCATCTTTTTTTTCCATTTGATTTTGATTTTTTAAATTTTCTTCCTGGTATATATTTTTAATTTGACTAATTGTTTTATTTTTAAAATCAAAGTTATCTTCAATTTGTTTTATAGTTTTTTCATTATTATTTATAAAATTTAAATCTTTTTCTTTATCTGGAGTTTTTTGTTCATTAATTTTTGTTACTTCTAATAAATTAATTAGTCTTATTAAAAACATTTCAACAGATATATTTTGATTAGAGACAACATTTAGTTCGTCTAATGTTTTAATTGTAAATTGCCAAAAGATCAAAAATACTTTAGATGAAACTTGATTTGACAATTTTTTTATACTTTCAAACTCACTATCATTTAATGAAAAATTAGTCCCTTCTAAATTTAAATATTCTACATTCTTAAAATAATAAAGTATTTCTAGAAAATCATTTAAAAATACTTTAGGTTCAACTCCTTGTTCATAAATAGATCTGTAAGTCTTGATTACCTGATCTTCTTTTCCTTGAAATAAATTATTAAATAATTCAATTAAGTAACTTTTTTCAAAATAGCCAAATATTTTTTGTGCGTCTGTTAAATTAATTTCTTTTAGACTTACCTGGCTCAATATGGCTCTATCTAATAAAGAGAGCGCATCTCTAACTGAACCCTCTGAAATTTTAACTATAAGTTTAAGTGCATCATCAGAAATTTTTGCATTTTCTTTTTCCATGATTTTTTTAATATATTCAAATAGTTCATTCGACTTAACTCTAGGCAAATCGAATCTTTGGCACCTAGAAATAATAGTGACTGGAATTTTTTTAACCTCTGTTGTTGCAAATATAAATTTAATCCAATTAGGAGGTTCTTCTAGGGTTTTAAGCAAACTGGCAAATGCTGATTTGGATAACATTTGAATTTCGTCAATAATTATTATTTTATACTTTGAGTTTGTTGGTTTATATCTAGAAAATTCTAATAATTCTTTTATAGAATCGATGCCTGTATTAGATGCGCCGTCAACTTCTAAACAATCAAGTGAATTTGAGTTTTGTATTTCCTTGCAATTCTGACATAAACTTTCTTTACAAATTTTATCAAAACCATTTAAGCAATTTAATGCCTTCGCTACAATTCTTGCTGTAGTAGTTTTGCCAACACCACGTATTCCACAAAATAAATATGCGTTTGGGATTTTATTTAATTTAATAGAATTAGTAATTGTTTCAGCAATTATATTTTGTCCAATTAATTGATCAAAGTTGTTAGGTCTATATTTTAAAGCAAGAACTTTTGAGTTAGTAGTCATATAAATTTATAGGGCCAATCAACCTGAAAAATACTGGTTACTGCTGCTTTCTCTCGAACCTGACAGGTTTGACCGTACATTCACCTGATTGACCCAATACTATTATAACAGTAAAAAAAACCAATCCACAATAAAGTTAAATAAATTATTTATACCTAAAAATATCAGATTTATAAACACCAAGGATTTTTAGGTCTTGAGTGTGTAAACCTAGTTCTTCTAAAGAGTTTTTAACTTTATCATCCTCTATATGGCCATCAACATCACAAAGAAAAAAATATGAGGAAAATGAATTTTTTTCAGGAAAACTTTGTAATTTAGATAAATTACAACCATTGATTGCTAAACCACCTAATGCTTGGTAAAGCGACGCAGGCTTGTCTTTTAATTTAAATAATAAAGATGTGATATATTTTTCATTTTTAAATTCAGGTTGAGATATTTCTTTTTGCATTACTAAAAATCTTGTTACATTATCTAAGTCGTCTTGAATGTTTGATTCTAAAATATCTAAATTATAAATTTCTGCACTAAGCTTAGAAGCTATTGCACCTTTCGAGTTGTCACCCAATTCTGAAATATATTTTGCTGATCCAGCTGTGTCAGCTCTTACGTTTTCAATGAGCTTATTTTTTTTTATAAAATCAGATGATTGGCTTAAAGCTTGTGCGTGCGAATAAATATTTTTAATATCTTTTTTTTTTGTTCCTGGAAGTCCTAATAAGTTATGTTTTATTGAATAAAAGTGTTCTGCAAATATATTTAGCCTATACTTAAAAATTAAGTACTCTACACCAATATTACCGGTAGTTTTATTTGACTCTGGAATTATTGCTTTAACTGTACTGTCATTATTTGCTAATTCAAAACATTCATCAAAAGTTTTGCACGGTATAGTTTCACATCCAGAATATTTTTCTTTTGCACAACTTTCGCTGTAACTTCCAGCAACACCTTGATAAGCAATTTTCATAATTTTATTAACTTATATTATATTAATTTTTTGTTTCCAATAATTTCTTTACTTTATTATAATCTTCTAGAGTATCAATACCTATTGGAGAAGACATTGACAAAATCAAACTTATATCAATATTATTTTCTAAAGCACGAAGTTGCTCTAATCTTTGATTTTTTTCATTTGAAGTTTGTTCTAAAGAAGTAATTTTTTCTAAAACAGTTATTTTATATAGATAAATTCCTATGTGATGATAAATATTTTTTTTGCTGTGTGACTCTAGCTTTCTGAAAAAATTGTCAGCTTTTACAATATTGTCATTTTTTAACTCATGTCTAGTTTTTACTTTTACAATATTTTCATCTGCTAATTTATAATCATCAGAAATATTACATGCCAAGGATCCCATTCCTAAATTATTATTAATTATTGAATTATTTAAGTTAATAATGTCAGTACTTTCAATAATTGGCTCATCTCCTTGTAAATTTAATATATAATCAATATTTTTAATTTTTAATTTTTTATATGCTTCAAAAATTCTGTCTGTCCCTGTTTTATGTTTATTGCTAGTAATAACTCCTTTTCCACCATTTAATTTTACATCATCTAAAATTTCTTGATCTTCTGATGCAACGTATACTTCTCCGATGTTTGTTTCTTCTGCTTTTTTGTAAACATGAGAAATAATTGATAGACCATTAATTTTAAGAAGCGGCTTTCCTGGAAGCCTAGTTGCTGACATTCTAGAGGGTATTAAAATTAAAGTTTTTGACATTATTTAGCTAATAGTCTTATTTTATGCGTCCAAGGGACGCAAATTGCAAACTTAAAAATAAAGTATTTTTAAAATTATCATGTTATACGACAATAATTATATTATAAAATTAAATTCTTATGGAAATTAATAAAATCTTTGTAGCAATAGTTGCCACTGTGATTATTGTTGTTGGGATTGGTAAAATTTCAGATCTTTTATATAAAACAGAGCAGCCTGATCAGGTAGCATACAAAGTTGATGCACCTGAGGGGTCAGATGAAATAAAAAAAACTTCAGAAAGCACAGTTGATTTATCAGGCCTCATGGCATTGGCAGACTTATCGCATGGTCAAGCCGTATTTAAGAAATGTAAAAGTTGCCATAGTATTAAGAAAGGTGGAAAAAATAACATTGGACCCGCATTATATGATGTTATGACACGAAACTCAGGGGGTTTAACTAATTACAAATATTCCAAAGCACTTATATCACATGCAAAAAAATGGACCTTTGAGGAATTAAATGGATTTCTACTTAAACCTAAAACATGGATACCTAATAACAAAATGGGATTTATTGGATTAAAAAATGACAAAGATAGAGCTTCAGTAATACTTTATTTAAACCAAAATTCAGATAATCCACGGCCATTACCTTAATTTATAATTTATCAAAACAATATAATAAAATAGATTTTTGAACATAAACTCTATTTAAAGCTTGCTGCCAAACTTTAGATTGTTTCCCAAAAAAAACTTCATCAGTAACTTCCGATCCTCTTGGCAAACAATGAAGAAAGATGCAATCTCTATTGCCTTGCTTCATAACATTTGAATTTACTTGAAATTTTTTGAAGTCTTTTATTTTTTTTGCTTTATTTACAGTATCATTCATAGAGATAACTTTGTCAGTCAAAATTACATCGGCATTATTCGCTGCTTTTTGAGCATCATGAAATATATTAAGCTTCCCTTTATTTTTTTTTACCCATTGTAAAAGAGAAGTTGTAGGTTTATATTTTTTTGGACAACCAATATTTAGTTTAAATGAAAATCTAATTGAAGCTTCAATCAAACTATTTAAAACGTTGTTTGAGTCTCCAATCCAACAAATATTTAGTTTAGAAATATTTTTTTTTTTAATTTCTTCAATTGTAAAAATATCACTAAGTATTTGTAGAGGGTGACCTCCAGGAGATAATGCATTTATTAGGGGAATTTTTAAATAATTTCTGAATTCTTCAATTTTTTTGTCACTGTCTGTTCTAAGCATAAATATATTTCCATAGGTTGATAAAATTTTAGCCGTATCAGATAAGCTCTCACCTCCTTTGGAAAGATGCAACTCATCTGGTCTTAAGGTAAGTGCACTTCCACCAAGCTGTCTAATTGCTAAGTAAAAACTTATTCTTGTTCTTAAGCTTGATTTTTCAAACATTTGTATTAAAAATTTTCCTTTTAAAGGCGCATCTTTATCTGCATCTAATGCATTTAAATATTTTCTTTTATTTTTTCTATTTTTCGCATCTGATATTATTTTTCTTAATTTAAAAGTAGATATATCTTTTATATTAATAAAATGATTCATAAATTATTTATATTCTTTACAAACCTTTTTAATTATTTTTAATGCAAGATTAATTTCAGATTTTTTAACATTAAGAGGAGGCAGTATTCTTACAACATTTTCTGCTGCTCTAATTGTAAGTAACTTATTATCTTCTAATTTTTTAATAAATTTAGTTTGATTATTATAAAGTTGTAAACCTACCAATAAACCATTTCCTCTAATTTCTTTGATTATCTTTGGATACCCTTGCTTTATTTTATTTAATTCCAAATGAAAATATTTTGATATTTTTCTTACATTTTTAAGAAATCCTCTTTTTAAAATTTGATCTAAAACAGCGTTTCCCACACTCATTGCTAATGGATTTCCTCCAAAAGTTGAGCCATGACTACCTGGGCTCATTGATTTTGCAACTTTTTTTGTCATTAAAACTGCCCCTAATGGAAAACCTCCGCCTATCCCCTTGGCTATAGGAACAATATCTGGCTTTACTTTTGATCTTTCAAACGCAAAGAAATCTCCTGATCTACCTATTCCACATTGAACCTCATCTAAAATTAACAATATTTTTTTTTCATTACAAATTTTTCTTAAATACTTAAGACATTTGTTAGGTATAGACTTAATGCCTCCCTCACCCATTATAGTCTCCACCATTATTGCTGCAGTATTCTTTTTAATTTTACTTCTAATATTTGGAAATCTAGGTTTAGAGTCTTTAAAATCAATATGATCAAATCCTGGAACTTTAGGTCCAAATCCTTCAGTCATTTTTTTTGATCCACTAGCGAAAATTGCCGCAATAGTTCTTCCATGGAACGAACCTTTTATCGTAATAATTCTATTTTTATGTGGTTTGCCCTTGGAATAAAAATATCTTCTTGCAACTTTTATCGCTGCCTCGGTTGCTTCAGTTCCAGAATTTTGAAAAAATACATTGTCAGCAAAAGTTTTTTGCGAAAGTCTTTTAGCAAGCTTCTCTCCTTCAGGAATTATAAACGCATTTGACACATGCCAGACTTTAATAGCTTGTTTATTCATTGCTTTAATTAAATGTGGATTAGCGTGTCCTAAAGAATTAACTGCTATTCCTTGAACAAAATCTAAATATTTTTTACCATTTACTGAATATAAAAAGCTACCTTTGCCTTTTTTAAAAGCAATTTTTCTTCTGTTATAATTTTTTGCTAGAGCTGACATTTATTATTAATTTTTTAAATTTTTCCAACCTTTTTTATAAGCTACTGTACAAGATGCAAATAAGATAATAGAAATTATTAAAAGATATATTATTCCCGTTGTAATTGATCCATCAGATTTGCCAATAAATCCCATTCTTATCCCATCGATCATATACCAAAAAGGATTAAATTTACAAATCTCTTGTAAAGTTGGATTTAATACCTCAATACTAAAGAAAGATCCTGAAAGAAATGTGCAAGGCAAAAGAACAAAGTTACTCCATGCTGACATTGTATCAAATTTTGAAACAGCACATCCAACTAAAAATCCGCCACAACCTAGAACAAAAGATCCTAAAAATAAAAAAATAAAAAAATATAAATAACTATAAATTTGTATATTTATAAAAAAAGAAAACCCTATGATGCACACAAATGCTATCAAAAAACTTCTGGTTACTGAGGCTAATACAATTGCCAAAACTACCTCAGTAGCTTCCAAAGGAGCTGCTATTACATCTGAATAAATTGTTTGCATCACTTGCCCCATAACTAGGCTTGAAGAACTGTGTGCAAAAGAAGCTTGGAGTACATTCATAGATATAAGTCCAGGAAGTAGAAAAGTCATAAAACTAACACCTAAAATATCAGGTCGATCATTTCCTATACTGATAGAAAATACAATATAGAATAGAGATATTGAGATTAAAGGTGTGAGCAAAGTTTGCTGACCTACTTGCAGAAATCTTAAAACTTCCTTAAAAAAAAGAGAACTGAGTCCTATCCAATTAACCAGTCCAAATCTTCTAACGCCTTTTTTGTATTTATTTTTTAATTCAACCATCAGTATTAATTAAACCTTTTCTAAAAAATTGTTAATAAACTAAAAAAACACCTTGTTTTATAAGATTATTTATGAGCATCTATATTTAGTTGAAAAAATATTAAATACAACTAAATGTAGTATATTATGAGTAATTGGACCGAAGAAAAGGTTTTATTTCTAAAAAAAGTTTGGGGATCCGCTACGGCTCGAGAGATAGCAGAAAAAATGGGCCCAGGTTTTACGAGGAATAGTATTATTGGGAAGGCGAGTCGCCTGGGACTTTCAGCAAAAATTAAAAAGAGAGTTGTTTCTACAAACCAAAATCAAACAAATAATAATATCCCGACTAGAGGAAGAAAGAGAAGATTTCAGTCACTACTTTTAGACAAAAACTTTGAGCCTGCGCGCTTACTTACTTTAGAACAATTAGAAGCAGATACTTGTAAATATATGATACATGAAAACTCAAATAAAGAAGGGCATCCTGATGTACCTGGATCATTTTTTTGTGGAAGAAAAACAGTCGACAAGTACTCTTATTGCTTACTCCATATGCACCTGGTATGGCAACCGCGGGGTAAAAAAGAAGAGGTTTCTGATAAGGAATTTGAAGTTCCAAAATTTATAGAAAAGAAAATTAAATCAGCTTAATTATTTATAACTTTTTCTTTCGCTTTTTCAAATTCTTCTTTACTCAAAGCACCTTCATCATAAAGTTTTTTTAATTTTTCTATTTCATTCGATATATTTAAATTTTTTACACTCTCTTCAGACTGCTCTAAATCATCTGCTATTTTGTTTTTTGCCTCCATACCACGAGAGCCAGCTTTGAATGCTATATAAATAAGAAAAATAAAAATTAAAGTTATTAAGAAATAAATTAAATAAATTGTCATTTTTTATCTTTTATGTTTAATCAATTTTTTTTTTGGAATATTCTCCAAATTCTTTCCACATATAACAATATTTTTGAACCTCATCTTCAAACTTCAGTTTACATTCATAATTTATATCTACATTGGATTTATATTTTCCTGATAAAATTGAGTCATATTTTAATAGTCTTAATTGGTCATTTGTTATTAAAGGACTTGGAAGCAATTCAAATAAAGAAGCTGTGATTTTAGCAGCTAGTATAGGCATAGGAACAATTAATCTATTTTTTTCAATTAATTTCATCAAAATTAAAATTATTTCCTTAAACGTTATTATTTCAGGACCAGTGCATTCAATTATTTCTGAATATATTTTGTCATCTATTATTTTTAATATTATTTCAGTTAAATCTGAACAATGTATTGGGCTAAATTTTGTTCTACCATTATAGTAAACAGGAAAAAATGGGAGACGTCCTATTAAAGTCATAAGGTTGCAAGAAAAATTATCTCCTTGTGAAAAAATTACCGAAGGTCTTAAAATTGTAGCTTTTTTAAAATTTTTTATTATTTCTTTTTCACCTTCCATTTTGCTCTTAGCATAAGAACTATCATGTGCATCCTCTATTCCAAGAGCTGAGATATGAATTAATTGGTTTAAATTGTTTTCCTCACATATTTTTGAAACAATTGAAGGAAAGTTTACATGAATATTTTTAAAAGTATTATTTTTTTTTTCAAATAGGATGCCAACAAGGTTAATGCATATATCTTTATTTTTAATTAGATTATTTAAATTTTCTTCATTAAATATATTGCTTTCTACCACGTCTATATATCCTGCGTTACCACTTGTGCGTAAAATATAGCCTTTTTTATGTAAATTTCTTGTAACTGCTGTAACTCTATGATTATTTTTTGTTAGTTTTCGGATAAGATTTTTTCCTACTTGGCCAGTACTACCAAACACTAGAATATTTTTTCCTTTCATATATATATAATTATAAAATGAGTTTAGATATTAAACTACACAAAAACGATCTACCAGAAAACTTAAACTTGGGACCAATTGTAGCTTCTGATGCTGAATTTACTGGCTTAACTCCTGGAAAAGATAAACTGTGTTTAATTCAATTGTGCTCAGCTGATTCAAAAATTGTACACATCGTTCAATTTGATAGGGATACTTATAAAGCACCAAATCTAATAAATTTGTTAAAAGACAGTAATATTAAAAAAATATTTCATTACGCAAGAAAAGACCTTGAAATGATTAAATACTATCTAAAAATTGATGTACAAAATATTGAATGTTCTAAACTCCAGTCACGTATAGGAAGAGGATATTCAGATCAACATTCTTATAAAACACTTGTTAAAGAATTTATTGGAATTGATATAAGTAAACAAAAGCAAAGTTCTGATTGGGGTAAAAAAAATTTAGATCCAGAACAATTAAAATATTCTGCAACAGATGTAATACATTTATACAAAATTCACGAAGAGCTAAATAAAATTTTAATTAGAGAAAAAAGAATGGATCTCTATAAAGAGGCACTAAAGTATCTAAAAATTCGTGTTGATCTTGATTTAGCTTTAATCAATCATGATGTATGGAGTCATTAATTGAAAAAAATTAATTATAAAAAAACAGCTACAGATACTATTAATTTGCAAATACTAGCTTTGAGAAAATTAAAACACTCAATTGGAAAATCTTTTAACCAAGCTGTAAGAACTATTGGTGAATGTAATTCTAAAATTATTTTAGTAGGTGTAGGAAAAAGTGGACACGTTGCATCACAAATTGCCGCTTCATTATCATCTGTAGGTGCACCAAGTTTTGCTTTGTCTGCTTCTGATTGTTCTCACGGTGATCTTGGAAGTATATCGAGAAAAGATGTTCTTGTGCTTATTAGCAATTCTGGTGAAACTGATGAGCTTAAACCTATTGCTTCATATGCCAATAGAAATAAAATAACTTTAATTGGCATAACTGGCAAAAAAAATTCATTATTATATAAAGTTTCAGATATTAAACTCTTAATTCCAGAAGTAAAAGAATCTGGACCTGGAGGCATAGTTCCAAGTAGTTCAATAGTTGCGCAGGCAAGTCTTGGCAGTTCTTTAATAATTTCTGTTATGAAATTTAAAAAACATGGAATTATGTCATTCAAAAAATGGCACCCGGCCGGATCTCTTTCAAAAAAACTTTTAACAGTGGGCGATCTAATGATTACAGGTAATAAAATTCCATTTATAAAAGAAAATTTGATAATGAAAAAAGCATTAAAAATAATGTCAAATAAAAATTTAGGAGTCTTAATTGTGCAAAATTCAAAAGGTAATTCTGTAGGAATCATAACTGATGGTGATTTAAAAAGAGTATCTAATAAAAATGAAAATATTAAAAATCTTACTGCAAAAAAAATTATGAAATCTAATCCAATTAGTGTGGAAACAGATATGTTGGCAGCAAAAGCTTTATCAATTATGAATTCTAATAAAATAACATGTTTGTGTGTTCATAGATCAAATAACAAAAAAAACACATGTGGATTAATTCATATTCATATGATTCTAGAGGCTAATTTAACTTAGTTGGAATGAATAAAAAGACTATTGTCCAATTAGTTTTAATATTGATTATAATATTTTCATCATTTTATTTTTATAATGAATACAGAAAATATAATAAAGAAATCTATACTGAAAAATCTACAAAAGAAACAGAAGAAAAAATCGTCGAGTCTGATAATGAATTTAATCTATTGAAAAATATTAAATATATTTCAAAAGACTCATCAAATAATATTTACGAAATATATGCTGAGGAAGGAAAAATAGACTCTGACAAGCCAGATATAACTTTTATGAAAAATGTTAAAGCATATATTTTTTTTAGTGAAGAAGAAGTAATTGAGATAATTTCAAAATATGCTACTTATAATAGTTTGAATTATAATACTTTTTTTAGAGAAGATATTTCTGTAAACTATTTTTTACATAATATAAAATGTGAAAAATTAGACATTTCATTTGACAATAATATAGCTTCTTTTTATGAAGATTTAGTCTACGAAAGTGAAGATGTAAAAATGAATGCAGATAAACTAGAAATAGATCTGATCTCAAAAAATTCAAAAATAACCATGTTTGATACAGAAAAAAAAATATCTATTATAAATAAAAATTAATTATGGGAATTGTTAAAAAGTTTAAGATCAAATCTTTTAAAAAATTAAACACTGTTATTCAATTAGATAAAGTTTCACTTTTTTATGGAAAAAGACAAGTATTAGAAAATATTAATTTAAAAATTAACCAATCAGAAATATTTGGTGTTCTGGGACCAAATGGGTCAGGAAAGACGACAATAATGAACCTTGTAGTTGGAATAGTTCGTCCTTCATCTGGAAGAATATTAATTAATGGTGAGGATGTTACCAGCATGCCAATTTATGAAAGAGTAAAAAGACATCGAATGACAGTAATTCCACAACGATCAGGTGTCTTCTGGGAGCTTACCTGTAAGGAATGTTTGTTGGCTATAGGTGAATTACATATACCTGATAAAAAAGAAAGAATTCAAATGGCTGAAACTTTAATTTCCAAGTTTTCACTAGAGTCAGTTGAAAATCTAGAATGTAAACTAATGTCAGGTGGTCAGGTACGTAAAACTGCGATTGCTATGAGTCTTATGTCAAAGCCTGAAATTATTTTGCTTGATGAGCCATTTAGTGCATTAGATCCAAAATCTGTTGAAGACCTTCAAAATACCATAGCAAATTTACAACTAGAAGATTCACGAAGAGCATTTATCATAACAGATCACGCATATCGTGAGCTGATTCAAATTTCTGATAAATTAGGACTTTTGGCTGACAAACATTTTGTTAAACAAGGTCCAGTGAGAGAAGTGATAGAGGACGAAGTCTCTAGAAAAGTATATTTTTCTAGTTCATTTACAAATAAATAATTAAATTCATGAAAAACTATGTGGAAATAAATCAAAAAATAAAAAAATTTAATAAAATAATCAGTATTCCAGGGGATAAATCGATTTCGATTCGATTTGTATTAATGGCAGCTATGGGTTTAGGAGTATCCAGAGCTTATGGGTTACTTAGTAGCGATGATGTTAATGCATCACTAAAGGCCATTAGTAAACTTGGTATAAGAGTTTATAAAAAAAAAAAATATGTTGAAGTAATTGGCCAAGGTTTAAGAGGTTTTGCATTTAAAAACAAAACAGTAATAAATTGTCAAAACTCTGGAACTCTAATGAGACTAATTGGAGGTCTAGTTTGTAAATCAAAAAATTCTGTTGTTTTAAAAGGAGACCATAGTCTGTCACAACGACCTGTAAGAATTATAGAACCATTAAATCTTATGGGTGTGAATGTTAAATCAAAGAATAATAAATTACCAATTGAAATAATTGGAACAGATTATTTAAGACCTATTCAATATAAAGAAATTAATGGGTCTGCTCAAATAAAAACATTATGTTGTCTTTGTGCATTAAATACTCCAAAAAATTCAATATCAAATATAATTGCTAAAAATAGTCGCGATCATACAGAAAAATTATTTAAATACCTTAAAATACCAATCAAAATAAAAAAAAAAGGAATTTATGATTTTATTGAAATTAAAGGAGGTTACCAACACAATGGATTCGTTCAGGAAATACCTGGAGATATCTCAAGTGCATCATTTTTTATTTGTTTAACTTTGCTATCAAAAAATTCAAGCATTATTATAAAAAATGTAAATGTAAATAAAACTAGGACAGGAATAATAGATCTAGCTAAAAAAATTTGTCCCAATTCAATAAAAATAAAAAATAAAAAAATAAATAATGGAGAAGATGTTGCAGATATATATGTTAAAAGCTCAAAAAAATTTAAAGCAATAACTCCAGACCCTTCAATCAATAGTAAAGTTATAGATGAGTTTCCATTGATTTTTCTACTAGTTTGTAAATCATCAAAAATATCTTATTTTAGAGGCATAAGCGAACTTGCTCACAAAGAAAGCAATAGACTTAAAGTATGTGCAAATTTTTTAAAACAAATCGGTATAAAAGTTATTGAAAAAAAAGATAGTTTAAAAATTTATGGCAATCCAAGTTTAAATATTAATAAAAATATAGTAGTTAGGAATTTTATGAAAGACCATAGAATATTTATGATGGCCTGTGTAGCTGGCCTTACATTTAAAGGTAGTGCAATTTTTAAAATAAATGACAGTGACTCGATCAAAACATCATTTCCATCATTTTTAAAGTTAATGAAAAAAATTGGAGCAAAAATAAAATGAAAAAAAGAAATAATATTATAACTGTTGCTATCGACTCACCGGCGGCAGCCGGCGCAGGAACTCAAGCAAAACTAATTGCAAGACATTATAATCTTTTTCACCTAGATACTGGTCGAATTTATAGAATTATTGGTAAGTTAAAAATAAAATATCCAAAAAAATTTAGCTATTCTTTAATTAAAAAAAAAATCAAAATTTTAAAAATTAAAGATTTAAATAATAAAAATTTATTGTCCGACAAAGTTGCGACTTCAGCATCAATTGTTGCGAAAGATAAAAAAATTAGAAATATTGTGCATAGGTTTCAGCAAAAATGTGCTTATTCTCCTCCTACAAAATATGCTGGTTCTGTGCTTGATGGAAGAGACATTATTTCAGTGCAGGTCAGGGATGCAATGTTCAAATTTTTTATAACGGCTAGCCTTGAAACACGTGCTAAAAGAAGATTTAGGGAATATAAAAGCCTTAATAAAAAAATTTCTTTTAGAGAGGTTCTAAAAAGCCTTAAAAATAGGGACAAATCTGACCGCCAAAGAAAGCATGGTCCACTAAAAAAAACAAAAGATTCAATATTGATTAATACAACTAAACTTAGTAGAAAACGATGCTTTGAAAAAATCAAAGCAATTATGGATAGGAAATTAAAAAGCTAATGGAAATTTATAAAGACTTAAATAATAAAGCTACAAAAGAATTTGAAACATTACTAAACACTCAATTATCAAAAACAAAGAAACTAGAAGAAGGAAAGATTTATGATGCAAAAGTCATTAAAATAGGTAGCAAATTTTTAACTCTAAGCATAGAGGGACTTAAGCAGGATCCCGTTTTAGATTTGTCAGAAATAAAAAGTTTAGGACTTGATGACAAAGTAAAAGAAGGTTCAATTATTCCTGTACTTTTAGAAAAAATAGAAGATAGATTTTTAAATTGCGTAGTAAGCGCAACTAAGGCCTCTAAATTAAGAGGATGGAATAAAATTGTAGAATTATATAATAAGAAAGAGCCTCTAATCGGAGCCATAAAGCAAAAAATTAAGGGAGGTTATATTGTATCTCATATAGAAAGTGGAATGCTTTGTTTTCTTCCAGGTTCACAATTGGATGTGCGACCATTAAAAGATGCTCAAGTTGCAAATTTAATGAATGTAGAGCAAAAATTTGCGATTTTGAAGTGTGACCTTGCAAGGGGCAATGTAGCCGTCTCAAGACGTGAAATACTTGAAAGTGGTAAACAAGAAAGTCGTGCAAAAATTTTATCTAAATATCCTGTTGGTACAATAATAAAAGGATGTGTGGCAAAATCAATTTCAAAATTTGGTGTTTTTTTTGATGTTGCAGGAGAAATTGACGTATTGGTCCACCAGAGCGAGCTCAGTCATGCTCATGTGAATGATCCTGCAGAGCTAGTAAGCATAGGCGACACAATGGATCTTATGGTAATATCTCAAGACATGACTAAAGGCCAATTGGGTATGAGCTTGCGAAAAATGATGCCTGACCCTTACGAAAAAGTTTCTAATCTTGAATTAAATAAACCTTTGCCATTTAAGATAATGAAAATTAAAGAATATGGTTTTTTTGCGGAAGCCGTGGGAATTCCTGGTTTAGTTAGCCTCTGTCATCAATCAGAAGTTTCGCACACTCAAAAAAATCCAAATTTAAATAAACTTTTTAAAGTAGGACAAACTGTAATGTGCTCGATATTTGAGGTGTCTAAAGAAAAGAGACGTATACTTATCTCGTATAAAAGGTGCATCAAAAATCCGTACGATATGCTTCCCGAAGTGGGAAGTGTTGCTTCTGGTGTAATAAGCAATACAAATGAATATGCCTGCTTCATTACTTTAGATGGGTTAGATATTCAAACTTTTTGCCATTGTAATGACATCTCATTTTTTGGAAAACCTGAGGAAAATTTAAAAAAAATGAAAAAAGGTGACAAAGTTAAGGTAAAAATTCTCTCAATTGATAAAAATCAACAAAAGGTAAGAACAGGAATTCGGCAAGCAAACGAAGAGGACCCGTTCGAATTCTTTAAAAAAAGAAATTTGGGGGTGAAGTCGATTGTAACAGTCAAAGTAATTAAATCTGATAATAAATTTCTCTACGTTAAAATAATTGGATGTGAAGGTCTCGAATTCTCTATTAAAAAACAGAAAATTTCTTTAGATCCAGAGTCCCAAAGGCCTCAACGTTTTACAGGAAATGAGGAAATTGATTGTGCTATAGAAGAATTAAATTTCGAGACTCGAAAATGTCAACTTTCAATCAAACTTTTAGAAGAAATTCAAAAAGCTGAAGCTTTGGAGAAGTATGGAGAAAAAGGTTTATTAAGTGGAAAGAACTTGCCTTTCAGTTTACTTGATAAAAAATTAGAAAAAAATAAAAAAAAATAAATAAAGTTGGGACTAGTAAAATCAGATTTATTAAAACAATTCAGAGATAATTGGCCTAATTTCCAAAAAAAACACCTAAATAAAATATTTGAAATTTTTGTAGAAGAAATAAAAAACTCTTTAAAAAGAGGAGAAGCAGTTGAAATCCGTTCACTTGGACGTTTCAGTGTCAAAGTCCAGAAAGAAAAAGTTGGAAGAAATCCACGAACTGGGGAAAAAATTATGGTGAAAAAAAAAAGAGTAATAAGATATAAAATGGCTAAAGAAATTTTTGACAAAATAAATGAAAAGTAAAAAAATTTTTATTGCAGTAGATACTAATAAAATCTCTAAAGCAAAAAAAATAATTAAAGAAACTCAGACAAATAGAATAAAGATTGGATATAAATTTGGATTAGAATTCATTCTAAGTAAAAATGGAAGAAATTTTATTTCAAAGTTAAAAAATAAGATTACTTTCATTGATATCAAAGCAAAAGATATTCC
>CEUZ01072271.1_pt1 | contig 28844 bp, 30 predicted proteins | sample 361511 | NCBI WGS metagenome assembly CEUZ01 (sample SAMEA2622822, study PRJEB7988) | marine metagenome | biome: marine biome (ENVO:00000447); feature: surface water layer (ENVO:00002042); material: "saline water (ENVO:00002010), including plankton (ENVO:xxxxxxxx)" | depth 5 m | reverse complement strand
AAATAATTGTGGTGGCATAACCGGGAAAAAAAATGAAGATACCAAATTTAACCATACAACAGCTACTAGAGGCGGGAGTCCACCTTGGCCATAAAACATTGAGATGGAACCCAAAAATGAAAAAATACATTTTTGGCAAAAGAGATTCAATTCACATTATAGACTTAACCCAAACCTTGGAACTGACAAATGTAGCTTTGCAAAAAGTATATGAGACAATTACTAACAATGGAAAAATTCTATTTATATCTACTAAAAAGCAAGCCTCAGAAGCTATAGCTAATCTAGCAAAACAAACTAATCAGTACTACGTAAACCATAGATGGTTAGGTGGAATGCTTACAAACTGGGGAACAATTTCTAATTCCATAAAAAAGTTAGAAAAAATAAATCAAAATTTAGTTTCAGAAAATAGAGGTTTTACAAAAAAAGAATTATTAAAAATGAGTGGTCAAAGAGATAAACTTCAGAGATCCTTAGGCGGTATAACTGACATGAAAAAGATTCCAGATTTAGTATTTATAATCGATACCAATTATGAGTCTTTAGCAATTAAAGAGTCCATAAAGTTAAATATTCCAATAATTGCTATATTAGATACAAATTCTGACCCTGAAGGGATTAATTATCCTATACCTGGAAATGATGACGCTAGAAGATCTATTGATTTATATTGCAATCTTATTCAAGAAACAATTGAAAATGCAAAAAAAGAAAAACCTGAAGTAGTAGTGAAAGAAAATAATAAAGAAGATAAAATTATTATAGATAAAAAAAAACCTACCACAAAATAGTCATTAAAAAATAATGAGTGACATCGAAAAAATAAAACAATTAAGAGAAAGTACAGGGGCTGGATTTAAAGACTGTAACTCTGCTTTAAAAGAAGCATCTGGTGACTTGAATAAAGCTGTTGAAATTCTTCGAGTTAAAGGAATTTCAAAAGCATCAAAAAAAATGTCTAGAGTGGCTAAAGAAGGAGTAATTGCAACTAGTGGAGATAAATTTAAAACATCAATAATTGAAGTGAACTGTGAAACTGATTTTGTAGCAAAAAATGAAAATTTTGTAAATTTTGTTAAAGAGTTAAGTTTATTAAATAATGAATGCAATTCGGATAAGGATAAATTAAACAAATCAAAAATGAAAAATGGTCAAAGCGTAGAAGAAAATCTTGTATCTATGATAGCAAAAATTGGAGAGAAAATTACTATTGGAAGGGTTAAAACTATAAAAAATTCAAATTCAAAGAATTTTGTTTATCAACATTCTACTGTAAAGGACAATTTGTCTAAATTGGCTGTTGTTGTTTCTATAGAAACTAAAGAAGAGTCCGAAAAGGTAGATTTATTTGGAAAGCAGTTAACTATGCATATTGCAGCTATGAATCCTATAGCTCTTGATTCAGAAAATATTAGTAAGGAAATATTAGATAAAGAAAAAGAACTTATTGCCGAGGAGTTGAAAAATTCAGGTAAATCAGAAGATATTGCTAATAAAATTAGTATTGGTAAAATAAATAAGTTTAAAGAAGAAAGTAGTTTGATTAGCCAAGCTTGGGTCATGGAACCAAAAAAAAAAGTAAAAGACATAATTTCAAATTTAAAGATTTCTGATTTAAAAATTAATGAGTTTTTTAGAATAAAAATTGGTGAATAATGTTTGAAGATAAAAAATATAACCAAAAAATGGATAAAACTTTTGATGTTTTTACGAAAGAACTTTCTTCATTAAGAACCGGTAGAGCGAACTCAAATATGCTAGATATAGTTAAAGTAGATGTATATGGTCAAAAGATGCCAATAAATCAATTAGCTACTGTCACGACTCCAGAGCCAAGAATGATAAATATCCAAGTGTGGGATTTAAATAACGTTCAATTAATTGACTCAGCAATTCAAAAGTCTGAACTAGGCTTAAATCCACAAATTGAAGGGCAGTTAATTAGATTGCCTATACCAGATTTAAGCGAAGAAAGAAGAAATGAAATAAAAAAATTAATTAAAAATATGGGTGAGAAATGTAAAGTCTCAATTAGAAACATAAGAAGAGAAGCAAATGATGAAATTAAAAAATTACTAAAATCAAAAGAAATTAGTGAAGATGATGAAAAAAAATATGAAAAAATTGTACAAACGTCAACCGATAATCATATAAAAAAAATCGAAGAAAAAGTTATTTCTAAAGAATCAGAAATAATGAAAATATGAACACCATAAAACATGTTGCTATTATTATGGATGGTAATGGAAGATGGGGTTTAAAAAAAAAGAAAAATAGAAATTTTGGTCACAAAAAAGGATTATTAACAGTTGAAAAAATAATCAAACAAACAATCAAAAATAAAATAAAATATCTAACACTTTTTGCTTTTTCTACTGAGAATTGGAAAAGACCTAAAAATGAAATTAAATATTTATTTAAACTTTTAGAAAACTTTATTAAAGAAAGGATAGTTGAATTTAATAAAAATAATATAAAACTTAAAATTATAGGTATAAAGAAATTTTCACCTCAACTAAATAAACTATTATCTGATTCAGAAAAAAAAACAAAAAAAAATAATAAATTGCAAATTAATCTTGCGTTAAATTATGGATCTAAAGATGAAATTATTCATACAATTAAAAAATTAATTAAAAATAAAAAAAAAATAAATGAGATAAATATTTCTAAATCACTTTTTACAGAAGGTATCCCTGAACCAGATATACTAATTAGAACTGGGAATACACATAGATTAAGTAACTTTTTATTGTGGCAAATAGCGTATTCAGAAATTTTTTTTGAGAAAAAATTATGGCCAGATTTTAATGAGAGTGACTATAATAAAATTTTAAATAAATTTAAAAAAATAAAAAGAAACTTTGGAAAAATTTAATGAGCAAAGAATTTATTAAAAGATTATTAAGTTCATTAGCGCTTGTTCCCTTAGTACTTTTTTTTGTAATTAATGGTGCTTATTACTTTATTTTTTTTATTTTAGTTGTTTCGATCATATCGATTTATGAATGGTATTTAATGTCAAAAAATAAGGCATACAAAATACCAGGAATTATTTTTTTAATATTTTCTTTTTACACTGCATATTATTTAAGAAATGAAATGTATGGAGATTATTTATACTTTATTGTAATTATATTTATATGCATATCTACAGATATTGGAGGATATACATTTGGCAAAATATTTAAAGGACCAAAATTAACTAAAATAAGTCCCAAAAAAACTTATGCTGGTGTAATAGGTGGATACTTTTGTTCAATTATATTTATGGCATTATTTTTGAATTATGCTGACTATATTTCTGTAATAACAAATACGGATAATTTAGCTCAAAAACTTTTTGTAAATAATTTTATATTAACAATTTTAATTTCAACAGTCAGCCAGATAGGAGATATTATAATTTCTTATTTTAAAAGAAAATCTAAAATTAAAAATACTGGAAAAATTATACCTGGTCACGGTGGGTTACTTGATAGAATTGATGGTATGATTTTTGTTTTTCCTTTAACATTTTTGATTTTTAAAATTTTATAATAATGAAAAAAAAAATTGTAATACTTGGATCAACAGGTTCTATAGGAAAATCAACTGTTCAAATTATCAAAAATAATTTAAAAGATTTTGACGTCATTGCTATATCCACTAATAAAAATATTAAAGAAATATATAAGCAAGCAAAACAAATAAAAGTGAAAAATATTATTATAAGTGATGAAAAATCTTTTTTAAAGTTTAAAAAACAGTTTAATGAAAAAAAAATAAGAGTGTTTAGAAATCATCTTGAATTTAAAAAAATTTTAAAAAAAAAAGTTGATTATACAATGTGCTCTATATCAGGCTTGGAAGGTTTAATACCAACTTTAGATGCAATTAAATATAGTAAAACAGTAGGTATTGCTAACAAAGAATCAATTATATGCGCATGGAGCCTAATAGAAAAAGAATTAAATAAAAATAAAACTAATTTTATTCCAATTGACTCTGAACATTTTTCGATATGGTCATTAATTAAAAATGAGAATAAAAGTAACATTGATCAAATTTTTATAACTGGTTCTGGAGGTCCTTTTTTAAACAAACCAATTAAAAAGATAAATTATGCAAAAGCAATCAAAGCTATCAAGCATCCTAATTGGTCGATGGGAAAAAAAATATCAGTAGATTCTGCAACAATGATGAACAAAGTTTTTGAAGTTATAGAGGCTCAAAAAATATTTAATATCGATAAAAATAAATTTCATATTCTAATTCACCCAAAATCTTATATTCACGCTATTGTTAAATTTAAAACAGGAATAATTAAATTTTTAGCCCATGATACTGATATGAAAATCCCAATATTTAACTCAATTTATTTAAATGAAAAAAATCAACTGAATTCAGAAAAGATAAATTTATCAATTTTAAATAATCTTAATTTTAAGCCACCAGACAAAAAAAAATTTAGATCAATTAAATTTTTGAAATATATAAAAAATAAAAACACATTGTTTGAGACAGTTCTAATTACTGCGAATGATGAACTGGTAAATTTATATTTAAAAGATAAAATAAATTTTATTGATATCTATAGGGTAACAAAAAAAATCATAAATTTTAAAATTTTCAAAAGATATTTTAAGAAAAAACCTAAAAATCCTAAGGAAATTATCAGCTTGGCTGAAAAAGTTAGGTTTAAAACTAATCAACTTTGCAATAATTAGATAAAATATGTTATTCAACTTTGAATTGCAAAGTAGGTAACTATGTATAAAGTAATTAATATTATGAATCGAATAATTGCAATTATAATTCTAATAGTCACATTCTCAACCAATGTTTTAGCCGAAATAATTGAAAATGTTAACGTCAAAGGAAATAATAGAGTAACTAAGGAGACCATAATTTTATTTGGCGAAATTAAATTGAAAGAAGAGATAAATGCTGTTGAATTAAATAATATAATTAAAAATTTATACGATACTAAGTTTTTTAAAAATGTAAGTATTTCTATATTAAACAATACTTTAGAAATAGAAGTTGAAGAAAATCCATTGGTTCAATCAGTAAGTATTGAAGGAGTAAAAAATAAAAATATTATCAAAATTCTAAGAGAAAATATGACTCTTAAAGAAAAAAGTTCATTTGTTCCATCTATAGCCTTAGATGATAAAAAAAAATTATTAAATATTTTAAGGTCAAATGGATATTATAAGGCAAAAATAAAACAAAATTATACAGAAAGTTCAAATAACACAGTTGAATTAATCTACAATGTGTCATTAGGAAAAAAAGCTTCAATTAAAAAAATAAGATTTATAGGTGATAAAAAAATTAAAAATAGAAAGCTAAGAAATATAATTGTTTCAGAAGAAGATAAATTTTGGAAATTCATCTCAAAAAATCGATTTATTGATGAAAAAAAGATTTCCTTGGATAAAAAATTGCTTAAAAATTACTATAAAAATAATGGGTATTATAATGTAAATGTAGAAAGCTCATCTGTTCAACTTTTAGATGAAGATGATTTTTTATTAACATATAAGATAGATGCTGGAGAAAAATTTTATTTCAATAAATTATCGCTTGATTTACCACCTGAGTACAATAAACAAAATTTTGTTTCTTTAAATAAGGTTTTTAAAAAATTAAAAGGAAAAAAATATTCTTATAGAAAAATTCAAAATATATTGGAAGAAATTGATAAAATAGCATTATCTAAAGAATTTGAATTTATAGATGCTAATTATGACGAAAAGATAATAAATAAAAATCAAATTAATTTATCAATAAAATTATTTGAGTCAGAAAAATTTTATGTGGAAAAAGTTAATCTTTACGGAAATTATATAACTGAAGAACAGGTAATAAGAAATTCATTGATAGTTGATGAAGGTGATCCTTTAAATGAAATATTATTAAATAAATCAATAAATCATATTAAATCCTCTGGAATTTTTAAAACTGTAAAAAAGACAGTAAAAGAAGGAAGTGAAAAAAATACTAAGATTATTGACATCATTGTAGAAGAAAAACCTACAGGTGAAATTTTTGCTGGTGTAGGAACTGGTACTGCAGGGAGCACTTTTAGTGCTGGTATTAAAGAAAATAATTATCTTGGGAAGGGTATAAAATTAGATACAAACTTTACTGTTTCTGAGAGAAAATCTACAGGAATTTTTTCTGTAAGAGATCCGAATTTTAAAAATTCAGATAAAGAATCAATGTATAGAATTGAAATTTCTGAAGACGACCAATTATCTAGCTTTGGTTATAAATCAAATAAAGAGGGTTTTTCTCTAGGTTTAAATTATGAACAATATAAAGATGTTTTTTTTTCACCTACATTATCACTTTATCATGATAATTTGGAAACAGATGCTTCTGCATCTGCATCTAGAAAAAAACAAGAGGGAGATTATGTTGATGCAGAGTTTTCCTACGGATTATCATTAAACAGATTAGACTCAAATTTTCAACCAAGGGAAGGTTTTAGATCGTCATTTAATCAAACACTTCCGTTAGTAACTGACGATGGAATTATTACAAATTCATACAGGATGGCAAAATTTATACCATTAGAAAATGATACAATATTGTCTGTAAGATTTTTAGCTACCGCAGTAAATTCAATTACAGATGATGATGTTAGATTAACAAAAAGAGCATACATACCTCAAAGTAGGCTACGAGGATTTGAGGCAGGTAAAATTGGTCCTACAGACAGTGGAGATTATATTGGTGGTAATTACGCAAGTGCAATAAACTTTAACGCTACATTACCCAAACTTCTAACTGAATTTCAGAACTTAGATTTTAATTTATTTTTAGACTCTGCAAATGTATGGGGAGTAGATTATGATTCATCGCTAGATAATAGCAAAATAAGATCTGCAACAGGTTTAGCTGTTGATTGGTTAACACCCATAGGACCTTTAAGTTTTTCATTTGCTGTACCTCTAACAAAAGCTGATAGTGATACTACTGAAGGTTTTAGATTTGATATTGGCACTTCATTTTAATGCAAATAAAAACTTTACTTGTATCAGCAACATTATTTTTTTTATTATCAGTAAAAACTTCTTATAGTGAAAATGTTGCCTATATTGATATTGATTTTATAATGAATAATTCCTTAGCTGGTAAATCAATAACTGATAAATTAGAAATTAGTTTTAAAGCTAAAAACGAAAAATTCAAAAGCACCGAAAAACAACTTAAAGAGAGAGAAATAAAATTAGTTTCACAGAAAAATATTATTAATGAAGAAGAGTATAAAAAAAAGGCTCAAAATTTAATGAAAGAAATAAAAGATTACAAAGAGAATAGACAAAATTTTCTTAATGAGTTTAATTCAAAAAAAATTGAATCAACAAAAATCCTTTTAAGTAAAATAAATCCAATTTTGGCTGACTATTCAAAAGAAAAATCTATTGATATTATATTTCAAAAAAAAAATATTGTAATAGGTAAAAAAAGTTTAGATATTACTAAAAATATAATTGATATATTAAATACAAAAGTTAAAAAAATTGATATTGATTAAATGCAAATAAGAAATCCTTTTTTTAAAAAAAATTCTCCTATTTTATTGTCAAAAATTATTTTAAATATTAAATGTAATAAAGTTGGACCAAGAAAAAAATATGTTAGTGATATAAAAGAAATTAATATAGCAAAAAAGAATGATATTACTTTTTTTCATACCTCAAAATATTCAGATATCGCTTCTAAAACAAAAGCTTCATACTGTATAACAAATTTAAAATTAGAAAAATTTCTTCCAAGATCATGTACTCCATTAATTGTAAAAAATGTTCTATTTTCTACCGCAAAAGTAACGGAGATGTTTTATTCAAATGCCACCAATGATGATTTTGATAACACTGTATTAAACATTGGTAAAACTTTACTTAAAAAAAAAATTAAATATGGTCAAAATGTTTTGATCGGAAAAAATGTTAAAATTGGAAAAAATTCAATCGTTGGTCATAATACAATCATAGAAAAAAATGTATCAATAGGAAATAATTGTCGAATAGGATCTAATGTAATCATTAGAAATACTATAATTGGAAATAACGTATCTGTGCTTGATGGTGCAATTATAGGAAAAAAAGGATTTGGTTTTTTTCCTCAAAATCCTCAAAACCTACGTTATCCACATATTGGATTGGTGGTGATTAATGATAATTCGGAAATTGGTTGCAGATGTACAATTGATAGAGGGTCTATCTCAAATACCGAAATTGGTAAGAACACTTTTATTGATAACCAAGTTCACATAGCCCACAATGTGAAAATAGGTGATAATTGTATGATTGCTGGACAAGTAGGTTTTGCTGGAAGTACTATTATTGGAAATAATGTAATGATAGGAGGTCAAGCGGGTATTTCAGGTCATTTAAAAATTGGAAATAATGTACAAATAGCTGGAGGTAGTGGGGTGGTTAATGATATATCGGATAATTCGAAAGTTATGGGATATCCTGCTAAAAGTATAAAAATGTTTTTAAAGGAAAATAGATGATGAGTGAAAAACTAAACAGAGAAGAGATAATGAAATTATTACCTCATAGAGATCCAATGCTTTTAATAGATGAATTGATAAATATTAAAAAATTATCTACAGCTACGGCAATTGTTAATGTAAAAAAGCAAAGTTTTTTTGTACAAGGTCACTTTCCTGGTCAACCAGTGATGCCTGGTGTTCTTATTGTTGAGGCCTTCGGACAAGCAGCTGCCGCTTTAACTGCTCACGGTATTGATAAATCGGAATATGATAATAAGCTAGTTTTTTTAATGAATATAGAAAAAGCTAGATTTAGAAATCCTGTTATACCAGATTGCAGATTGGAATTAAATATAGAAGCTATTAGATCCCATGGAAAAGTTTGGAAATATAAAGGTGAAGCTTTTGTAAATGGTAAAAGAATGGCAGATGCAATGTGGTCAGCAACTGTAGTAGACAGGAAATAATCAGCAATAATTATTGATAATTAATATTTATTTTTTTTTGATATTAATAAATTTAGATGATTAATAAAAATTCTGAAATTCATAAAGACGCAAAAATATCTAAAACCGCTGAAATAGGACCTTATGTGGTCATTGGACCCAATGTTGAGATAGGTGATAATGTAAAAATTCATTCCCATGTTAGTATTTCTGGCAACACAAAAATAAGTAGAGGAAACAATATATATCCATTTGCATCAATAGGGTCTGACCCTCAAGATTTAAAATATAAAGGAGAAGTTACAAAATTAGAAATAGGTGAAAACAATACAATTAGAGAATATGTAACAATCAATCCTGGAACTGAAGGTGGGGGAGGCGTCACAAAAATTGGAAGCAATTGTTTAATAATGATTTCAGCTCATATTGCACATGACTGTAAAATTGGTAACAATGTTATTATTGCAAATAATGCAGCGATAGCTGGTCATGCACAAATAAATGATGATGTAGTTATCGGAGGAAACTGTGGGGTTCAGCAATTTACAAGAATAGGAAAAATGGCAATGATAGGAGGTATGACAGGAGTTGATAGAGATGTAATACCTTATGGTTTATCTATTGGTAATAGGAATTATCTAACTGGAATAAACGTTGTTGGTTTAAGAAGAAGGAATATATCAAATAAAGAGATATTGACTTTAACCAGTGCTTACAAAGAAATTTTTAGATCAGGAAATCTGCATGAAAATTTAAATAAGTTAAATGGTGAATTTAAAGATAATATTTATGTGAGAGAAGTTGTTGAGTTTATAAACAAAGATAAAAAAAGACCAATCTGTACGCCTTTGAATAAATAAAAATGATAGGATTATTTTTTGGAGAAACAAACTTCCCAAAATTAATATTAAAAAAAATAAAAAAAAAGAAATTAAAATATTTTATTATTGATTTATCTAAAAATAATATTTTTAAAAATAATACAAGTTCTTATCGAATAAGCATAGGTCAGTTTGGAAAAATTTTAAAACTTATAAGAGAACAAAAATGTAAAAAGGTCATTTTTGCAGGAAAAATTAATAAACCTAAATTTTCTGAATTAAAATTAGATATTACAGGCATCTATTATATGCCTAGAATTATTAAAGCATCAAAAAAAGGAGACGCCGCAATATTAAAAGAATTAATTAAAATTTTAGCAAAAGAAAAAATAAATGTAATTAGCTCAATATATTTCAATCCTGAACTTTCATTACATAAAGGAACTCATTCTATTTTAAAACCAAATAGTAAAGACTTAATTGATATTAAAAATGGTCTTAAAATTCTCAAAAATTTAAATTCCTACAATCATATTCAAGCGATAATAGTCAAAAATAATAATGTTTATAAAGAAACTACCAGAGGTACCAAAAAATTAATTCAATCTATAAAAAAAACAAAAAATAAAAACGGCATTCTTATAAAATTTCCAAAAAAGAAACAAGATCTTAGAGCTGACCTCCCAACTATTGGACTTGATACTTTTAAAGATTGTAAAAGAGCAGGTCTTAGAGGTGTGGTTGTTAAAAGCAAACAAAACATTTTCTTAGAAAGAGAAAAATGTATTAATTTTGCAAATAAAAATAGGATATTTATTCTATCAAAATGAAAAAAATATTTATTTTAACAGGTGAAGCGTCAGGAGATAAGTTAGCATCAACAGTAATTTCAAAACTTAAAAAAAAAAACCAAGAAATCGAATACTTATCAGTAGGTGGATCTAACCTCGCTGATCTTGGCATAAATTCAATTTTTGATCTTAAAGACATAACTTATATGGGTTTTACAAGTGTTTTATTTAATATTTTGAAGATTAGAAATAAAATTGAACATACGGTGAAAGAAATTATCAAATTTAATCCAGATATATTATTTAGTGTTGATAGTCCAGATTTTACATTAAGAGTTGCAGAAAAAGTTAAAAAATTAAAATCTAATATTAAAGTAATACATTATGTAGCTCCACAAGTTTGGATTTGGAGAGAGGGAAGAGTTAAAAAATTTAAGAATTTTGTAGATCATTTCTTATTACTATTTAATTTCGAAAAAAAGTACTTTGATAAAGAAAATATTAAAAATACCTTTGTAGGACATCCATTATTAGAAAAAAATAGTATTAAGATTGATATTTCAAATATTTCAAAAGGTAAAAAAATCATATCTATATTTCCTGGTAGCAGATTTTCTGAAATAAATGTTCTGTTACCTATTTTAATTGATTTTGTAAAATTGATGAATAAAAAATTTTATGAGTTTCTTTTTGTTTTTCATGCAACGGATGAAAATAAAAATATAATTATTAACAAATTAAATAAAACTAATATAGATAATGTAGAAGTAATATCTGATAAAAAAATAAAAAAAGAGATACTATTGAATTCAATATTTGCTGTATCAAAATCCGGTACAGTTTCTTTAGAAATCTGTAATGCAAAAGTCCCATCAATAATAATTTATAAAATAAATTTTATTAATTTTTTAATTATGAAATCGTTAGTAAAGGTAAATTTTGCAAATATTATTAATATTATAAATGACAGAGAAGTTATACCTGAACTGTTGCAAAATGAATGCAATGCAACAGAAATTTACAAATCAGTAGTTTATTTTTTAAAAAATCCAGACTTTGCTAAAAAACAAGTAGATCAATTCACCAAAACATTGGATCAAATAAGATCTAAAAGTTCATCTAGTGAAGAAGCTGCAAATATTCTAAGCAAATATCTTATTTCCTAATCTTTTGATAACTTCTTCTTTGCCTAATGATATAATTATATCATATATACCTGGTCCAAATTTTGATCCTGTTAATGCTATTCTCAATGGTTGACCAACACCTTTAAAATTTGTTTCATTAGATTTAATAAGATCATTAATAATAGGTTCTAAATTTTCTTTTTTTAAATCTTTAACATTTAAAATTTTATTTAAGAACTCAGAAATGATTTTTTTCGATAATTTATCAATTAATTTTAAATCTTCTTCGTTAAAGACTACTTCATCATTAATTATATATTTTGCGTTTGTATATATATCTTCTAATGTTTTTGCTTTATTTTTTAAAAATGATAGTGAATTTTTAATCTTTTCCTCTTTATTATTATTTATCTTATCTTTATAAAGAGCACAGTATTCGCTTAGTTGAACATAAAGATTTGTCTCTTCAATATTCTTAATGTAATATTCGTTCATTGATAAAATACGACTTATATCAAGTTTCGATGGTGATTTTCCTATACCGTCTAAATTAAAATGTTTTATACTCTCATCTAAATTAAATATCTCTTTATCCTTAAATGACCATCCTAATCTTAAAAGATAATTTCTTAAAGCATCTGGAATTATACCAATTTTAGAATAATCATCTAATGTAGAAGCTTTATCTCTTTTTGAAAGTTTTTTACCTTCTGTTGTATGAATTAATGGAATATGTGCGTATGAAGGAAGTGGCCATTTCATCGCTAGATAAATTTGCATTTGTTTGAATGTATTTATTTTATGATCATCGCCTCTAATGATATGAGTTATTTTCATTTCATGGTCATCTACTGCTGCTGACAAGTTATATGTTGGTGTTCCATCTTTTCTTAAAATAATAAAATCCTCAATAGTATTATTTTCAATTTGAACATCTCCTTGTACTAAATCTTTTAATTTACTATATCCATCTATTTTACTTTTAAATCTTATAACTGGCTTGATATCATTTGGTGCATCAGCTTCATTTTTATCTCTCCATTTTCTATCATATATATAAGGAATTTTTTTTTGTTTCGCTCTTTTTTTTTGTTCTTCTATTTCTTCATTGGTGCAATAACACTTATATGCATATCCATTTTTAAGTAACTTATTTACAATATTAACATGATCCTTAATTTTTTTTGACTGCACATATTCCTCACCATCATATTTTATACCTATCCAATTTAAAGATTTAATAATTTGCTCTTTATATTCATCTTTTGATCTTTCTTTGTCAGTATCTTCTATTCTTAAATGAAAAGTTCCTTTATTATTTTTAGAATATAACCAATTGAACAAAGCTGTTCTCACCCCACCAATATGTAATGGTCCTGTTGGAGATGGAGCAAATCTTGTTGCTACTTTTAACATTAATTGTTTAGACTATTTTTTTAGAAGTTTCTATATAAAGATACTAAAATTCCCTGTACTTTTACTCTATCTGGTCCAAATATTTTAGTTTCGTAGTTCTTGTTCGCACTTTCTAGGGCTATTGTTTTACCTTTTCGTCTAATTCTTTTTAGCATTGCTTCGTGATCATCTATTAAAGCGACTACTATTTTTCCATTTTCAGCTGTATCAGATTTTTTTACAATAACTGTATCACCTTCATTTATTCCCGCCTCTATCATCGAATCCCCTTTAACTTGTAAGCCAAAGTATTCGCCATTTTTTTCAATATTTGCAGGCAAAGGAATTCTTTTAACTTCATTTTGAATTGCTTCTATAGGTGTTCCAGCTGCTATACTTCCTAAAACTGGAATTTCAGAATTTCCATCCTTAGAGTCCGCATCATCTAATCCTCCTCTTATTACACTTGGAGAAAAACTGTTGTAAATGTCATTAGCCGAAGCTGTTTCTGGTAATTTTACTACTTCTAAAGCCCTAGCTTTATGAGGAAGTTTTCTTATAAAACCTCTTTCCTCAAGAGCGCTAATCAACCTATGAATTCCTGATTTAGATTTAAGGTTTAATGAATCTTTCATTTCTTCATATGAAGGAGAAACACCAGAAGATCTCAACTTCTTGTTGATAAATAAAAGCAGGTTTTTTTGTTTTTTTGTAAGCATAGAACAAATTAAGTACATCTATGTTCTACAAAAGTTCTACTAAATAGCAATAGATTAAAATATCAATAAAATAAAGGATAATAAGGGGTAAATTTACTAAAGAACTGAAAAAATAGAATTATTCTCTAAATCTTTTAAAAGTGATTCACCAATTAGAAAAGTTTTAATTTTTGATTTTGCATATATTTCTAAAAGATCTTCTTTTGATTTAATACCGCTTTCAGAAATTAAAGGGCCTGAATGATCTTGAAGTATATTACAAATATCATAGGTTGTTTTTATATCTGTCTTTAAGGTTTTAAGATTTCTATTATTAATACCAATCATAGCATTTTTAAATTGCAATGCTTTTTTTGCTTCTTCAACTGTATGAACTTCAACAATAACAGACATATTAAGTGTCTCTGCTTCTTCGTATAAAGATTTTGCAATTTTATCAGATACCCCAGCAAGAATAATTAGTATTGCATCTGCACCATAACTTTTTGCAAGATGAACTTGAAACTTATCAACAAAAAAATCCTTACAAAGAATTGGAAGATTATTTTTTTGTTTTATTTTAGAAATATGTAATAAATTGCCTAAAAAAAAATCCTCTTCAGTTAATACAGACAAACATGTAGCGTTATTTTTTTTATAAATATTAGCAATATTTATTGGATCATAATTATTTATTATAATTCCTGCTGATGGACTAGCTTTTTTAATTTCAGCGATAATCGAAAATTTATTATTTTTAATATTTTTTTCTATTTTTTCTTTAAAATTATAAAAAGACTTATATTCATTTATTTTTTCCTCAAGTAATTTTAAAGAAATATTTTTTTTTAATTCTTCAATTTTTTTTGTTTTTTTATCGATAATTTTATTAAGAACATTTTCAGACATTTTTAATCTTATTAATATATTCTAAAGTTTCTCCACTTAATATATGTTTTCTAGCTTCATTGTAAGCTATATTAAAATCTAAATGTTTTTCAGCAACAATTAAGCCTGCTGCTGCATTTAAACAAACAGCTTTAGAAAAATCATTATCTTCGCCTTTAAATATATTAATCATTTTATTTGCATTAAATTGAGCGTCATTACCTAATAGATTTTTAAAGTTATCAGCATTTATATTTAATTCTTTTGGGTCAATTACTAAATGTGAAATTTTATTATTTTTTAATTGAACAACATTAGTTTTTGTATAAGGAGAAATTTCGTCTAACCCATCCTGACTATTTACTATCCAAGCAAATTTTATATTTAAATTCTTTAACGCTTCAGCGAATATATTTAATAATTTTTTATCAAAAACACCAACAACTTGTCTATCTACTAAAGCTGGACTACTTAATGGACCAATCATATTAAAAATTGTTCTTTTTCCAATTTTTTTTCTTGTGGGCCCAACATATTTCATTGCACTATGATAGTTTGGAGCAAACATAAAACCAAAATTATTTTTATTTATTTGATCTTCAACTTCATTTGCATCTAAATTTATGTTAATTTTTAATTCTTCAAGAACATCTCCAGACCCACACTTTGATGAAACTGCTTTATTACCATGTTTTGCTACTTTGACTTTCATACTTCCAAGTAATAAGGCTGATGCTGTTGATATATTTAGAGTATTTTTTCCATCACCACCGGTTCCACAAGTATCTATAACATTTTTAACGTTAACTCTTTTGGACATTTCTCTAAGAATATAAACACCACCTGCTATTTCCTCTGAAACTTCACCTTTTTCTGATAAAAATATTAAAAAATCATAAATTTGATTATCACTGGCCTTACCTTCCATAAGGTATTTAAAAACTGACTTACTTTCTTCAAAAGAAAGATTTTGATTATTTTTAATTTTTTCTATGTATTTATCCATTTTTGATAAAGTTATTTATTATTTTTATACCAACATTTGTTTTTATACTTTCAGGATGAAATTGCACTCCATGAATATTATATTTTTTGTGCATTAATCCCATAATAGTACCATCGCTAGTTTGAGCAGTTATAACTAAATCATTTGATAGACTACCTTTATCAACAATAAGGCTATGATATCTGGTAGCTTCAAATTTTGATGGCAAATTTTTAAGTATACCAATTCTTTTGTTATAAATAATACTAGTTTTACCATGCATTAGTTTTTTAGCTTGCACTATTTTTGAATTGAAAACTTCACCTATGATTTGATGACCTAAGCAGACACCTAGAATAGGAATTCTTTTATGTAGATCTTTAACTATTTTTATACAATTGCCAGATTGTTTAGGATTGCCAGGGCCAGGTGATATAACAATTTTATCAAACTTTTTTTTTAAAATATCGTTTGAATTGATTTTATCATTTCTAAAAATGTTAACGTTTACATTTTTTATTGAAGAAAGATAATGATACAAATTGTAGGTAAAACTATCGTAATTATCTATTAATAAAATTTTCATTTTTATTCCAAAGATTTTAATAGTGCTTTAGCTTTGTTAATTGTTTCTTTATATTCATTGAGAGGTTTACTATCTGCTACTATTCCAGCTCCAGCTTGAACATAAAATTTTTTATTTTTAGAAATAGCAGTCCTTAAAGCTATACAAGTATCAAAATCCCCATTAGCCGAAAAATAACCTATTCCCCCAGCATATACTTTTCTTTTAGTTGGTTCTAATTCGTCAATGATTTCCATTGCTCTTATTTTTGGCGCTCCCGACACAGTACCAGCAGGAAAACCAGATAACAAAGTATCAAATTTACTATATTTATTATTAAAGTCGCCCTGAACATTAGAAACTATATGCATAACATGAGAATATCTTTCAATTTTAAATTTTTCTGTAACTTTGACAGTATTTATCTTAGAAACTTTGCCCGCATCATTTCTACCCAGATCTAATAACATTAGATGCTCAGCTATTTCTTTTTTATCTTTCAAAAGATCTTTTTCAAAAAAAATATCTTCTTTTTTATTTTTTCCTCTTGGTCTAGTGCCTGCAATAGGTCTTACAGTAATTTTACCATTTCTTAATCTAACTAAAATTTCAGGACTAGCACCTATTATTTGAAAATCATTAAAATTAAAAAAATACATAAATGGGGAAGGGTTAGTTGTTCTTAATTTTTTATAAATTTCTAAAGGGTTTTTTGTAAGTTTTGTCTCAAATCTCTGACTTAGAACTACTTGGAAAATATCACCAATTTTAATATATTTTTTTGCTTTATTAACATTGTTTAAGAATTTTTTTTTTGAAATATTAGATTTTATTTTAATTTGCTGATTATTTTTTTTGGAAAATTGATAATTTTTAAAATTAGCAAGGAAAATTAAATTTTCAATTTCATTTTTAATAGTATCATATTTTTTTAAATAATTATTTATTTTTTCATCGGAAAAAACATTTACAACATAATAAATCTTTTTTAGAACGTTATCGTAAATTACTAATTTTGTTGGTCTAATGATTCTCGCGTCAGGAATTTTTAAATCATCTTTACATTTATTAGGAATATTTTCTAAATATCTTATTATGTCATAAGAAAAATACCCTGATAATATCGAACTAATTGGTGGAAGATCTTTTGGAATTTTGAAGTTAAAATTTTGTATAACCTTTTCAATAATTTGTTTTGGATTTCCTTTTAATTTAATCTTTTTATTTTTCGTATAACTGAAACAGTTTTTGTCGTTAAATTCCCATATCTTATCAGGATTTTTTCCAAATATTGTATATCTTCCTTTTATTAAACCTTTTTCTACAGACTCAAAAATAAAACTATTTTTTTCAATTAAAAAATTATTTATTAAATTAATTATTTCTTTTTCACCACTAGTTTTTAATGAACTAAATACTATTTGATTATTATTTTTTTTATGAAGATCTTTAAACTTCTTCAGTGATACATTTAACATTAATTAAAGTTATTCTTAACCCTTTCTAATGTTTTTTCATTTATTTCAATTTTATACTTTTTATTAACTACATTATCATATGAAATATATAAATTATTTTTAATTTTATAATCTGAGAATTGTGAAAAAATGTTAGCCTGATCATCTGCATTTTTTAAATTTTTTGATTGTACATCTTCTATATAAGCTAAGTATATGTTTTTATTTGAGTCATTTATTAAGGCAAAACTCTTTTTTGGTTTAGCATAAATAAGTTTGATTGAATCGGTAGAAAAAATTGTTTTTTCATTTATTGAACTTAATGAGATTTTTTCAACTTTTAAGTTATCATTTTCAAATTTATAAAAATCATTTTTATCAAATTTTTTATCTTTAATTTTAGTCAGAAGTTCTTTATTAAAGTTGAACATATCTAATTCATATAATTGTTCTTTAACTAAATTATAAAATTTTTTATTTTCGGGAATTATTTTTAATTTATTTTTAATTTCGTATAATAAAAAATATTCGTTTTTATCAACTAATTGTATTTTTTCTTCATCTTTTTTTTTATATATTTCACTAAAAATCTTTTCATCATCAACATCACCAGTGAATTTTTTAACTTCAGTTATTTGCAATCCATATTTGTTTGATATTTTTTCAATAGAAAATCCATTGAAAATATCATTTTCTAATAAATCAATTTTTTTAAAAAATTCGTCATCAAAATTTTCAGACTGTACTAGATTATTTGGATTGATTTTTACGTATTTAAAATCTATTGCGTCTTTTTTAAGTCTTTCTTCATTGTTTTTTATATATTCACTTATTTCTAATTCAGTAAAATTATCTTTGTTTTTATAAAAACTATTAAGTTTTATATATTCTAACTCAACTCCTTTATACTGGTCGTTATAAATTCTGTTAGTTTTAAAAAAAGGTGATTTTATTCCACCAGCAATATATTCATAGAGTTGTTTTCTGAGTTCATTAACTTTAAGTTCAAATTCAAATTCTGCTGGAGTTAAATTTCTTTCTAGTAAAAATTTTTCATATTTTAATCTTGAGAATTGACCGTTCTCATCTTTAAAAATATTATTATTCTTAATACTGCTGGCCAAGGCTTCGTCTGAAATTGATAAATTTAATCTTTTAATTTCTAAATTAATTATTTCATTTTGTATTAATTTTGTAAGTTCATCTTCTAATATATTATCTTTAAGTTTTTCTCTTATTTTTTCATTAGAAAGATCTGTATTATTTAAATGATTAATAAAATCTTTTGTTGAAACATTGTGATTATTAATTTTAGCTATACTGTTGGTGTTTCCTCCGCTAAAGACACTACCCATGCCCCAAAATACAAATGGCACTATAATTATAGCAACTAATACTGTTGCTAATTTGCTTTTTGAAAATGATCTTAGTTTACCTAGCATATAAAATCGTTTATTTATTGATCTATAAAAAACAAACCTATAAATTAATTTATCAATAATGACAAATAATAAAATTTATTTTATAGCAAATTGGAAAATGTATGGAACTCTAAAATCTGTACAATCACTAAAAAATGTAATTAAGTTAAAAAGAAAGCGAATTTATAAAAAAGCAAAAATAGTATACTGCCCACCTTACACTCTTCTTGGAGAGTTTTCTAAATCAATTAGAAATACAGATATTGAGCTTGGAGCACAAAATTGTCATTATAATTTTGATTATGGTGCCTATACAGGTTCGGTTAACTCTAAAATGATAAAAAATATAGGTTGTAAATATGTTATAATTGGACATTCTGAAAATAGAGTTTCTGGAGAGAATGATAAAGTTATAAATCTTAAAATTAAATCTTCCATTAGTGAAAAATTAAAAGTTATTTTTTGTATTGGAGAAACTCTAAAAGAAAAAAGAAAAAATAAAACTAATTCAGTTTTGAAAAAACAATTAATTAACGGTTTAAATAAAATTAAAATTAAAGACAATATTATTTTTGCTTATGAACCAGTGTGGTCTATAGGCACAGGTCTAGTGCCAAAGTCTAATGATTTAGAGAACCAAGTAATACAAATTAAGAAATTTATTAAAAAAAGGTTTAGAATAAAAAATCCTATAGTTTTGTATGGCGGATCAGTAAATCCAAAAAATATATCAATTTTAAAACAAATTTCCTCAATTAATGGATTTTTAATTGGTGGAGCTTCACAGAATCCTAAAAAATTTATTGATATCATAAAAAAAACTATTAATTAGAACTCATGGAAAATATTTTATTAGCAATTAACATTATACTTGCAATTATTTTAGTGATACTAGTTCTGCTTCAAAAATCTGAAGGTGGAGCTTTGGGAATTGGAGTTTCGCAAGATAATTTTATGTTTTCGAGGACAGCTGGTAATTTTTTTACTAAAGCTACAGCATTTGTTGCAACATTATTTATAATATGCAGTTTAGCATTAACGATTCTATCAAGAGAAGGGTTGACACCAACCACATCAGTAATTGATAAAATTGAGGAAAATGCTGATGAAGCACCTAAAATTCCAGAAAATAATAATTAATCCTTTTATTTTAGTAATTTAAAAGCTATAAGATACTTCCATGGCGCGATATATATTCGTAACTGGCGGCGTGGTCTCATCACTAGGAAAAGGATTATCATCAGCTTCTTTAGCTTATCTATTAAAATCAAGAGGATTTAAAGTTAGAATTAGAAAAATGGATCCGTACTTGAATGTTGATCCAGGAACAATGAGCCCATTTCAGCATGGAGAGGTATTTGTTACAGATGATGGTGCAGAAACAGATTTAGATTTAGGACATTATGAGAGATTTACTAATATATCATGTAAGCAGTCAGATAATATTACAACAGGAAAAATTTATAGCGATATAATTAAAAAAGAACGTAAAGGTAAATATTTAGGAAAAACTGTTCAAGTTATACCACATGTAACAGATAGAATAAAAGAATTTATAAAAGGAGATATAAAAGGTGAGGATTTTGTAATTTGTGAAATAGGAGGAACCGTAGGTGATATTGAAAGTTTACCATTTGTTGAGGCTATAAGACAATTTTCAAATGATGTCGGCAAGAACAAAACATTGTTTATTCATTTAACTTTAGTACCATTTTTAAAATCTTCGGATGAAATTAAAACAAAACCTACTCAACATTCAGTAAAAGAATTAAGATCTTTGGGAATTCAACCGGATATAGTTATATGTAGATCACAACAATCTATTCCTTACGATCAAAGGAAAAAAATATCTTTGTTTTGCAATGTATCAATTGATAATGTTATAGAAACAGTTGACGTAAGAACTATATATGAAGCTCCAATTAGCTTTCACAATGAAAAATTGGATAGGCAAGTTCTCAAATATTTTAAGATCAATACAAAAAAAAATGCGAATTTGAAACCATGGAAAAAGATTACAAAAACAGTACTTCAAAATAAAAAACAAGTAAATATAGCTATTGTTGGAAAATATGTAAATTTAAAAGATGCTTATAAGTCACTAGATGAAGCTCTAATTCACGGAGGAATATATAATAATATTAAAGTAAATCTAATCAGAATTGAATCTGATAAATTAAAAAGTAATCAAATCGGCAAATTATTAAAAAACGTTTCAGGCATACTAATTCCGGGAGGATTTGGAGGAAGAGGAACGGAAGGAAAGATTTCGGTAATCAACTTTGCTAGAAAGAGAAAAATTCCTTTTCTAGGAATTTGTTTTGGAATGCAAATGGCTGTAATTGAGTTTGCAAGAAACGTTTTAAAAATAAAAAATGCAGGTTCGACAGAAATCAATAAAAATTGCTTTCCTGCAATTGGTTTAATGGATGAATGGAATAAAGATGGTAAAATCATAAAAGGTACAAGCAAAGAACTTGGAGGCACTATGAGACTTGGACTTTATGAGGCTAAATTAAAACATAATTCGTTGATAAGAAGTATTTACAAAACTAGCTTTATTAAAGAAAGGCATAGACATAGATACGAAGTGAATAACAATTTAAAGGATAAATTCGAGAATAAAGGTATGATTTTTTCGGGCATGTCTCCAGACGATTTGTTGCCTGAAATTATTGAATTGAAAAATCATCCATGGTTTGTGGGCGTGCAATTTCATCCAGAATTTAAATCTAGACCTTTAAACCCACATCCCTTATTCTCTTCTTTTATCAAAGCAGCGAAAAATAAATAATGAAAAGTAAAATAGTAGAATGTAACGGTATTAAAATATCAAATAATGAAAAAATAGTAATCATAGCAGGACCGTGCCAACTGGAAACAGAGCAGCATGCTATGGATATGGCAGGTAAAATTAAGGAAATTACATCAAAATTTAATATAGGATGTATTTACAAAACCTCATTTGATAAAGCTAATAGAACTAGTTTAAAAGGAAAGAGGGGAGCTGGACTAGAATCTTCTTTACCTGTGTTTGATAAAATAAAAAAAGAATTAAACATTCCAGTTTTGACAGATATTCATAATGAAAAACAATGTTCAATAGTTTCTAATCATGTTGATGTATTACAAATTCCAGCTTTTCTATGCAGGCAAACAGACCTTCTAGTTGCAGCTGCTAAAACAAATAAAATAGTAAATGTAAAAAAAGGACAATTTCTTGCACCATGGGACATGGTTAATGTGACAAAGAAAATTTCTGAGTCAGGTAATGAAAATATATTAGTAACAGAAAGAGGAGCTAGCTTTGGATATAACACATTAGTCTCAGATATGAGGTCAATTCCAATTATGGCTAATAATGGTTATCCCGTAGTTTTTGATGCAACTCATTCTGTTCAACAACCTGGTGGACTTGGAGAAAAAAGTGGTGGCCAGAGAGAATTTGTAGAATATTTAGCTAGAGCTGCAGCAGCTGTTGGAGTTGCAGCTATATTTATAGAAACTCATCAAGACCCGGATAACGCACCATCTGATGGACCTAACATGGTCCCATTAAATCAACTTGAAAATCTAATTAAACAAATTGTAGATATAGATAATCTTATTAAAAAAAATAATAAATAAAGATGAGTAAAATTACAAAAGTTGTTGCTAGACAAGTTTTTGATAGCAGGGGAAATCCCACTATAGAAGCTGAAGTTTTTTCTAAAAACTTAAGTTGTAGAGCAATATGTCCTTCAGGTGCTTCAACTGGATCTTTTGAAGCTTACGAAAAAAGAGATAGCAATAATAAAAAATATTTAGGTAAAAGCGTTTTGAAATGTGTTGAAATTATCAATAAGCGAATAGCAAAAAAAGTAAAAAATCAAAATGTTCATAACCAAGAAAAAATTGATCATATTTTAATTAAACTTGATGGAACAAAGCAGAAGTCAAAATTAGGTGCAAATTCAATATTGGCTGTTTCGATGGCTGTAAAAAAATTATCTGCTAAAATAAAAAAAATTCCTTTATATAAAAATTTTTTAATTAAAAAAAATTTTAAACTTCCTTACCCGTTAATGAATATAATTAATGGAGGAGCACATGCCAACAATGGTTTAAGAATCCAAGAATTTATGATTAGACCTGATAGCGCAAAATCTTTTTCCGAAGCATTAAGAATGTGTTTTTTGGTAATTAATAGTTTAAAAAAAATGATAAAAAATCAAGGCCATTCAACGTCTGTAGGTGATGAAGGAGGTTTTGCTCCCATGATAAGTGATAATGAGAAAGCATTAAAATTAATTGTAAAGGCAATAAAATCTTGCGGTTTTGTAAATGGTAAAGACATATCAATATGTTTAGATGTTGCAGCAAATGAATTATTTAAAAATAGCAAATATTCAGTCCACTCAAATAAATTTATTAATTCAGATTTAACAATCAAAAAATATAAATCCTTAATTAAAAAATATAAAATTTCCTCCATCGAAGACCCATTTGCAGAAAATGATTGGAAATCTTGGAATAATTTTATGAAAAATAATTCATCAAAAGTTCAAGTTGTTGGAGATGATTTGTATGTAACTAATCTTGAAAGACTTAAAATTGGTTTTTTAAATAATTCTTCAAATGCTATCTTAATTAAATTGAATCAAATAGGTACGGTAACCGAAACATTGGAAGTCATTAAATTTTCACATTTAATTGGTTTTAAAACTATTATTTCACATAGATCTGGCGAAAGTGAGGATACTTTTATAGCTGATTTAGCTGTTGGTACTAATTCTGATCAAATTAAGACTGGATCCTTAGCTAGATCGGAGAGAGTTGCCAAATACAATCAATTATTAAGAATTGAAGAAAATCTTGGAACTAATGCTAAAATGAATAAAATGAGACGATGATAGAAAAAATAAAAAAAAATTATTTTTTATTAATTGCTACATTTTTGTTACTTTATTTTTTCTTTAATTTACTTGATGGTGAACGTGGTTTAATTTCGTATTTTAGCAAAAATAGTCAGTTATTAGAACTTGAAAAACAAGAAATAAGATTAAAAAAGAAAATAGAAGATTTAGAATTTAAAAATTCACTTTTAAGTGATAATTTAGATTTAGACTATGTAGAAATATTGATACGAGAAAAGTTTTTATTTGGTAAAGAAGGCGAGACTATCTATATTATTAAAAATAATGCTAATTAGACATCCAGAAAAAATTAACAAACCTATAAATCCAATTAAAAAAAAACCTAGTTGGATAAAGTCGAAATTGTCTAATACCAAAGAGTTCTTTTTTACAAAAACTTTAATAAATCAAAATAAACTAGTTACAGTTTGTGAAGAAGCTAACTGCCCAAATATAACCGAATGTTGGAGTAAAAGACATGCAACTTTTATGATTATGGGTGATACTTGTACTAGAGCATGCGCTTTTTGTGATGTTAAAACTGGAAAACCAAAAAACCTAGATCCATTAGAACCATTCAAAATTTCTAACGCGGTAAAAAAATTAAATTTAAAACATGTAGTAATAACATCTGTAGATAGAGATGATTTAAAAGATGGCGGTTCAAATCACTTTAAAGAAGTTATTATTGCAACTAGAAAAAAAAATCCAAAAACTTCCATAGAAGTATTAACTCCGGATTTTTTACGAAAGGGTGATGCATACAAGAAAGTTTTAGAGGCAAATCCAGATGTTTTTAATCATAATATAGAAACAGTTCCAAGTCTTTATAGAAAAGTTAGACCTGGTGCAAAATATTTTGAATCATTAGAACTTTTGAAAAATGCAAAAAAAAATAATAAAAAAGTTTTTACTAAATCAGGTTTAATGGTCGGTCTTGGCGAAATTAAAGATGAAATAATTCAAGTAATGGATGATCTTAGATCTGCTGAAGTAGATTTTCTAACAATCGGTCAGTATTTACAACCATCTCCCAAGCATCATCCTTTAGATAGATATTATAGACCTGATGAATTTGAAGATTTAAAAAGAATAGCAATATCAAAAGGTTTTTTGTTAATCTCTTCTTCACCTCTTACAAGATCTTCTTACCATGCAGACGAAGACTTTGCTAAACTTCAAAATAAAAGAATAGATCAAATTAATGCCCAAAGCATCTGTTAAAAGATCTATTGGATGCAAAAAAGAGCAACTAATAGATTTAGTCCTTGATATTGAAAAATATCCAACCTTTGTACCATTTTGTTTAGAATCTAAAGTTTATGAAAGAAATAAAAAAGATAATTTAATTATTATTACTGCTGATCTTACGATTGGTAAAGGACCATTTAAAGATACTTATAAAAGTGATGTAAAATATAATATAGAACAAGATGAAATAAATGTAACAAATATTGACGGACCATTAAAATATTTGGAAAATAATTGGAAATTTCAAGAAATCAACAATATTACTGAAGTTACATTTGAAGTTGATTTTGAATTAAAAAATCATTTTTTGAATATTGTAATGACTAAGTCTTTTCAATTTGGTCTAGATAAAATTGCTGATGCGTTTCAAAAAAGAGCTGAAGAATTATATCATCTTTGATTTAAAAGCATAACCTTTCTATGTTTTGGTCCACTATATTTTGAAAGTGGTCTAATCAATTTATTTGCTGCATGCTGTTCCATTATATGTGCTGACCAACCAGTTATTCTAGAAATAACAAATATAGGAGTAAAAAAATCTGTATCGAATCCCATTAAATGATAAGTTGGACCAGTAGGATAATCGACGTTAGGATGAATATTTTTTCTTTCAATCATTACATTCTTAACAATGTCATAGATTTTAATAAACTTTCTATCATTCTTAATTTTAGAAACCTTTTTAAAATATTTCTCCATAGTAGGAACTCTCGAGTCACCTTTTTTATAAACTCTATGACCAAATCCCATGACTACATCTTTATTATCCAACGCTTTGTTAATCCATTTAAATGCTTTTTCTGGTTTTTTTATTTTATTCATCATATGCATAACTTCTTCATTAGCCCCACCATGTAATGGACCTTTTAAACTCGCAATAGCACCTGTAATCGCACCGTGAATATCGGATAAACTACTCGTTATTGTTCTTGCTGTAAAAGTCGAAACATTAAAACTATGTTCAGCATAAAGTATAAGTGATACATCAAATGCTTTTACAATTTCTTTGCTTGGAACTTTACCAAAACACATATAAAAAAAGTTCTCAGAGAATGATAGTTTTTTTTTAGGTTGAATTATTTTTTTCCCTTTTCTAGATCTGAAGAATGCAGCTAAAGCTATAGGTGTTTTAGAAAATATTCTTATAGCCTTTCTCATATTTGCCTTAGGTGAATTATCTTTAGTTTCCTTATCTTCTAATGCCATTAAACTTACTGCAGTTCTTACTACATCCATTGGGTGAGCTTTTTTAGGCATTTTTCTTATATCACTTAAAATCTCTTTAGATAATTTTCTGTCAGATCTTTCTTCTTTAATAAAACTTGTTAATTGTTTTTTGTTTGGAAGTTCACCATGAAGAACTAAGTAAGCAACTTCTTCAAAACTACATTTATCACATAGGTCTTGAACTGCATAACCTCTATAAGTTAAAGAATTAATTTCAGGCATTACTTGAGAGACTGTTGTCTCATCAACTACAATACCTAAAAGTCCTTTTTTTATTTCATCGCTCATTAACCATGACCATCAGTATCAAAATTATAAATTTTTTCGTCTAAAGCGTTGTATTTTTCATATTCCACTAAATCATACAATCTTTTTCTAGTTTGCATTTTATCAATAATGTTATTTTGGTGTCCATCGGCAAAAATAGCACGTAAACCGTCCTCAACGTTTTTTAAGGCTAATCTTTGTGTTGTGACTGGATATATTACTATGTTAAAGCCTATACTTTCTAACTCTTTATAGTTTAAAAGTTTTGATTTTCCAAATTCAGTCATATTAGCTAGTAAATAACAATTAAGAGATTTTCTTACTTTTTCAAATTCTCTTTCATCTTTAAGAGCCTCAGGAAAAATAATTTCTGCTCCAGAATCTATATATGCTTTACATCTGTCAATCATCTTACTTAAACCTTCAACACTATTTGCATCAGATCTAGCAATTATTTTAAAATTATTATCTTTTTTTGTGTTTACGCATATTTTTATTTTTTCTACCATTTTATCTTTACTAATTAATTCTTTATTATCTAAATGACCGCATCTTTTTCTTTCTATTTGATCTTCTATATGGACCCCTGTAATTCCAAATTCTTCAAATGTTTCTATTGTTTTTTTACAGTTTTTAAATCCTGTATCTATATCAACAAGAGTTGGCAAATTTGTTATCCTAGCAATCTGTTTTGATCTATTACTTACATCTTCTAGAGTAGTTAAACCAATATCTGGATACCCAAGATCATTTGACATGACTCCACCAGATACATAAATTGCATCATAACCAATCTCTTCAATAAGTTTTGCAGTAAGTGGATTATAAGCACCAGGAATTCTTAAAATTTTATTAGACTGTAATTTAGTTACAAAATCTTTTCTTTTATCCTCGGGTTTTTTTTTTACAAAGTGCATTAAAAAATTCCCTTTTTACTATTTTTCTTTAGTTGTTTTGGTCTAACTTCTAAATTCAAATTATATAATTGGCCGGATTTAATTTTTTTTAAATTTTGTACAGATTTTAAAAATCTATTTCTCTCTTTATTTGTAATAATATTATTTGTTAAAACATTGAATTTTTTTATATAATTTTCTCTTTTAAATGGTCTAGAGCCATAAGGATGAGCATCTGCCTTATCAAGCTGCTCTATAAATTTTTTACCATTATTCATTGTAACAACCACTTTGGCCCCAAATGATTTATTTTTTGGATTAGGATCATGATATTTTTTTGTCCACTTTTTATCTTCGTGAGTTTTAATTGAGTTCCAAATTTTTATTGTACTTTTTCTATTAGATCTTGTTTTGTTATATGATTTTACATGATGCCAAGAAGCATCTTCTAATGCTACAGCAAAAATATACATTATTGAATGATCTAAAGTTTCTCTGCTTGCATTAGGATCCATTTTTTGAGGATCATTAGCTCCAGTTCCAATTACATTATGTGTATGATGACTTGTATATATATCTATTTTTTTTATTTTTTTTAAGTCAGGAATTTTTTTATTAAGTTTTTTAGCTATATCTATCAGTGCTTGAGCTTGGTATTCTGCTGAATATTCTTTTGTATATGTTTCCAATATTGCTTTTTTCTCACCATTTTTTTTTGGAAGTGGGACCTTATACAATGCTTTCTTGCCATCTAATATTTGTGCTATAACACTATCCTCGCCCTCATATATTGGACTAGGCGAACCTTCACCTCTCATTGCACGATCTACAGCTTCTATTGCAAGTTTACCAGCGTGTGCAGGTGCAAATGCTTTCCAACTAGAAATTTCTCCCTTTCTAGATTGTCTGGTTGAAATAGTCGTATGTAATGATTGTTGTACAGCTTGGTATATAGTTTCTGTTTTTAATTTTAACATAGAGCCTATTCCAGCAGCTACACTTGGCCCTAAATGTGCGATGTGGTCTACTTTATGTTTATGAAGACAAATTCCCTTTACTAAATTTACTTGAATTTCATAAGCTGTGATTATTCCTCTAAGGAGATCAACGCCGCTCAATTTTTTTTGTTGAGCAACTGCCAGTAAAGGAGGAATGTTATCACCTGGATGACTGTAATCAGCTGCTAAAAATGTATCATGAAAATCTAATTCTCT
>CEUZ01219259.1_pt1 | contig 28865 bp, 24 predicted proteins | sample 361511 | NCBI WGS metagenome assembly CEUZ01 (sample SAMEA2622822, study PRJEB7988) | marine metagenome | biome: marine biome (ENVO:00000447); feature: surface water layer (ENVO:00002042); material: "saline water (ENVO:00002010), including plankton (ENVO:xxxxxxxx)" | depth 5 m | reverse complement strand
GGAGAAATAGTAATTAATTCTATAGATGATGATGGAGAAATGACTGGTTATAACTTCGATTTAATTAATCGAATTATAAAGGTTATATCTGTGCCTTTAACAGTGATTGGAGGTGCTGGAAGTATAGAAGATATCAAATCATTAATAAATTCATTTGGTTTGATCGGAGCCTCAGCTGGAAGTCTATTTATTTTTAAAGGTATTTATAAAGCTGTACTAATTAATTATCCAAATAAGGAAGAGAAAGAAACAATTTTTCTTCCGATGTAGTTTTATTAATGATAAAAAATATTTCAAAAATAATTATTTATTGAGTTCTCTAATTTTTATGCAAAATAAAATAAAAATTTTTCTAACGGGTGGCTCAGGATTTATTGGGACTAACTTATGTGATTATTTAATTGAGAAAGAAATTGATTTTATCAATATTGATATAAACAAACCAAAAGTCACTAGTCATTTTGGTTATTGGAAGGAAATAGACATTAGAGATATAAATCCGCTCGAAAAAATATTTCATTCTTTTCAGCCAACTCATGTGTTAAACCTTGCTGCTGATTTAGGTATGGATCATAATAGCCTCGATAATCTTCAGACAAATATTGTTGGAGTAGAAAATATTGTCAATGCGATAAATACGGTGGCTTCAGTCAAAAAAGCGCTATTTGTCTCATCACTGTTGGTTTGTGAAAATGGATACATACCAAAAAATGAGTCAGATTATTGTGCGCCAAATTTTTATGGTGAAAGCAAAGTTATAGGCGAGAAAATAATACGGGAAAACAAGTTAAATTGTGAATGGGCAATTATTCGTCCCACATCTATCTGGGGCCCATTGTTTGATTATTCTTATAAAGATTTTTTCAAAACAATTGATAAAAACAGGTATTTCCATATTGGTAATAATGAATTTCAGAAGCCTGCATCTTTTGTGGGAAATACTGTATATATGATGATGAAAATACTATTGGAAAGTAATCCAAATACTAATAATGAAACATTTTATTTAGCAGATTACCCATGGTATTCAACGAGAAAGTGGGCGATAACTATTCAAACAATATTAAATACTAAGAGGATTAGAACTGCGCCGATTTGGATGCTCAGAATCATTGCAAAATTTGGTGATATATATAAAGTAATTATTAAAATTGATCCACCCCTAACCTCATTTAGGTTAAATAATATGCTGACAGGTGGGGCATATCCGTTAGAAAATACAAAAAAGATATGTGGTGATCTACCATTTGATCTAAATGAATCTGTTTATAGGACAGCAGAATGGATGTATGAAAATAATCTGATTAAACATAAACCAGGTAGAATATGAATAATAAAAAAATAAAGATTTTAGTAACAGGCGGTGCCGGGAATATTGGCACTAACCTATGTAATGAATTACGATCTAGAGGCCATCATGTGATAGCCGCAGATCTTTATAACACAGAAAGAGATGACTATATTAGATGTGATGTCAGCAATTACAGGCAGGTGCAACATGTTTTTGATGAGTTGGGAGCATTCGATTTTGTTTACCACTTGGCAGCAGAATATGGTCGTTGGAACGGGGAAGCATATTATGAAAATTTGTGGCAAACAAATAATGTGGGTACAAAACATATTTTGCGATTACAAGAAAAGCTAGGCTTTAAACTCATTTTCTTTTCTTCCTGTGAAGTATATGGCGATTATGATGGCTTCATGACTGAAGATGTGATGGTGGATAATAAAATTAGTGATACATATCAAATGAATGATTATGCTATAACAAAATGGGCAGGTGAACTCATGTGTCTGAATTCTACTGCTATGTTTGGAACGGAAATTGTAAGGGTAAGACCGTTAAATTGCTATGGTCCTCATGAACATTTCACGCCTTACCGGGGATTTATACCAAAATTTATTTATCATGCCCTCAATAATAAACCCTACACGGTTTATAAAGGACATAAACGAATTATTGACTATGTGGAAGACTCCTGTGGTACATTTGCCAATATCGTCGATAATTTTATTCCAGGTGAAGTATATAATGTTGGTGGCCGCGTCGAGTGGGAGAAGGACATTAAAGAATATTCTGATATTGTATTAAAAGTAGTTGGTAAAGATGATTCTTTAGTTGAATACAAAGAAGCGGAAGCATTTACAACAATCATTAAAACAGTCGATTTTTCTAAAGCAATAAAAGATCTAGACCATAACCCTGTTGTTGGTCCCGAAGAAGGAATTCAAAGAACTGCCGCTTGGATGAAAAACCAGTATCAGCTTTAAAATAAAACAAAAAGGAATAATTAAATGAATGAATTCGAATATAGAGTCAAACTAGTTGATGATTATTTAACCAAACTAAATCTATCTAGTGAAATAACAGATTATTATAAAGGTAGGAATATTCTTGTTACAGGTGGCGCTGGTGCAATAGGTAGCAATCTAGTCACTGTTTTATCAAAACTAGTGGGCGATGAAGGTATTATAATTGTGTTAGATAATTTAAGTGCTATTAAGGGAGATGACCCCATAGATTTACCGCCATTGTCTAACATTATGTTTGTGAATGGGGATGTGCGAAATGATATTGACTTAAAACGAGTATTTCGAGAAAAGCCAACAATCGTTTACCATTTAGCAGCTTTTTTTGCAAATCAAAATTCTGTTGATTACCCCGAGAACTCTGCTGACGTAGATATTCAAGGGATGATTAAATTATTAGATTTGGCGCAATTTACAGGGGTTGATAGATTTGTCTATGCATCAAGTGGATGTGCAATTTATGGATCGTATGGAGAAATGCCTCTTAAAGAAGATTTTATTTCTATGCACCTTACAACACCATATCAAATAAATAAAATGGCTGGCGAAATGTATTCTAATTTCTATTTCCATCATTATGGATTAAAAACAGTCAATTGTCGATTTTTTAATTCATTCGGTCCTGGAGAAGTACCAGGACAGTATCGTAATGTGATTCCAAATTTTGTGTATTGGTCAATGTTAGAAAAATCCTTACCACTAACGGGCACGGGTGATGAAACAAGAGATTTTACTTACGTCCTTGATTTGGTGCAGGGCCTTATTAAAGCAGCTTATTATGATGATGCTATTGGACAAGCTTTTAATCTTGCATCAGGAAAAGAAACCAAAATAAAGGATATGATTTCAATGGTCAATAATGCAACAGGTAATTCAACGCACATTACGCAATTTCCAGCAAGAAAGTGGGATACAAAAAAAAGGCTATTAGCATCAATTGAATTGGCAGGTAAATTAATAGATTATAAGCCGATTACTCAATTTGAATATGGGTTAAAAGAGAATATGAAGTGGTTCAAATTGAATTGGGATAGAATACAAGAGGCTGCAGACTTTCCAATCGGAATGAGTAGTGCTGTTAGAAAATAATAATGGAAATATTCAATAAATGAAAAAGGTTGTTTTTATTTTTGGAACCCGCCCTGAAGCCATAAAAATGGCTCCGGTTATAAACAAATTCAAAAAAGATAATATAAATTTTAAAACAATTGTTGTAGTTACTGGACAACACCGGGAAATGTTAGATCAAGTTTTACTTTTGTTTAAAATAGTACCAGACTATGATCTGAATTTAATGGCACCAAATCAAACTTTAGAGGCCCTTACTAGTAATATATTGATTGGGGTTTCAAAAATATTAGAGAAATTAAAACCAGATTTGATATTTGTGCAGGGGGATACAACCACGACGTATGCATCATCGCTTGCTGCATTTTATAAAAGAATACCGGTAGTACATATTGAAGCTGGGTTAAGAACTAATAATATTTATTCACCTTTTCCTGAAGAAATTAACAGAAGAATGACCACATCTATGGCATCCTACCATTTTCCGCCAACAGAACAGTCAATGCAAAATTTATTGAGTGATGGTGTACAAGATAATGAAATAAAAGTCGTTGGGAATACAGTTATTGATGCGTTATTAACAGTTTCTAAGAAACTTGAATCAATCTCAAATGAATATGAAAAATATTTTAATAAGTACAATATTAATTTCAATAAAAAAACAATACTTGTTACAGGTCATAGAAGGGAGAGTTTTGGTGAAGGGTTCGAAAATATTTGTTTGGCAATCCAAAAGATAGCAGAAAATCAAAAAATTCAAATTATTTATCCTGTACATTTAAACCCGAATGTCCAAGAACCAGTTTCGAGGATATTAGGTAATCTTAAAAATGTGTATTTAATTCCCCCGCAGGATTATGTTCCTTTTATTTATTTGATGAAAAATGCACACATTATCTTAACCGATTCTGGTGGCGTTCAGGAAGAAGCCCCTTCGTTGGGTAAACCTGTATTAGTTATGAGAGATACCACCGAAAGGCAAGAAGGTATTGACGCCGGTACAGCTAAATTAGTGGGGACTGATTTTTCTAAAATAGTCAATTCAGTAGAGATATTATTAACGAATAATGATGAGTATATTAAAATGGCTAAATCAGTAAACCCTTATGGGAATGGATATGCTTCAGAAATGATTTATAATTATTTTTTAACCAATTGAATATATTAATTGTAACGCAGTATTTTTATCCTGAGAATTTCAGAATAAATGATTTTGCGATAGAGTTTAAAAATAGAGGGCATAATGTAACAGTTCTAACAGGGACACCAAATTATCCCGGTGGAAAATATTATAACGGATATGGGGTTTTTAAAAAAACCCGGGAAATATATAAAGACATTAAGGTTATCAGATCTCCCATTGTCCCGAGGGGGTCAGGCTCGGCAATTAGGCTGGCGTTAAATTATTTTTCTTTTATATTGGGGGGGATACTTACATCATTTTCATTACTTAATAATAAATTTGATATTATTTTTGTTTTTGAGCCATCTCCTATTACTGTATGTATTCCTGCTATATTTATTAAAAAGATAAAAAGAATACCAATATGCTTCTGGGTGCTTGATTTGTGGCCTGAAAGTGTTGTATCTGCTGGTAATTTAAAAACAGGAATAATCCCAAAGCTTTTAAACCCAATGGTAAAATTTATCTATAAGCATTCCGACAAGATATTAGTCTCATCAAAAGGTTTTGTTATCTCTATATTAGAAAAAGGAGTGGAAAAAAATAAAGTGTCATTTTTCCCTCAGTGGGCCGAAATAATTTTTAAACCTATTCGATATGATCCTTACCTTCTAGGAACCATACCAAAAGATAGCTTTAAAGTTATGTTTGCTGGGAATATAGGTGAAGCTCAGGATTTCCCTTCAATTCTTGATGCAGCTAGACTTTTAAAAAGTAACATTAAAATACAATGGGTTATATTAGGTGGCGGGCGGAAAAAAGGATGGGTAGAATCAAAAATAAAGGAATATAATTTAGAAAACAACTTTCATCTATTAGGTAGTTTCCCTTTAGACATGATGCCTGCTTTTTATTCGCAAGCAGACTGTTTACTTTTTTCATTAAAAAAGGAACATATATTTTCAATCACGATCCCTGCGAAAGTGCAAACATATTTAGCTTGCGCTAAGCCAGTCGTAGCAATGATCGATGGGGAAGCTGCAAAAATGATTGATGATGCAAAAGCCGGGTTATCCGGCCCGTCCGAAAGGCCAGAATTACTTGCAAAAAATATTGAAACACTAAGTTTGCTAGATTCCATTCAGTTAGATAAACTTGGTCAAAACGCATTAACCTATTATAATAAGGAATTTGAAAGAAGTATGTTAATGGATAGAATGGAAAATATATTTTATAGCATGGTGAGAAAATAAATACTATTTATGTGTTGAGGTTTTATTTGAATTTATGAGTAAACTTTTGACTCCTTTAAGTATTAACAATATTTTAATTGCTGGTGCCAATGGTTTTATTGGCACTTTTTTGTATGGCAAATTAAAGTCTAAATTTTCATTGACTGGTTTGGGTTATAGCCAAGAGTCAAATCTAGCAAACTATTTTCCGGCTGATTTAACAGACATTTCCATGTTGCAATCCTTTTGCAATACAGCTCCACAGTTTGACGCACTCATTTTTCTGGTGGGTTTAGCTCATAAAAAAGGCAAAGGTAAAGAAATAGATGAATATAGAAATATCAATAAACAAACTTTGGTTAACCTATTAACAAGTTTAAAAAAGAAAAATAAATTACCTCGAATAATTATTTTTGCCAGCACCATTTCTGTATATGGAGAAAACATGAATCAAAATGTATATGAAGAAGATTCGAGTAAGAACCCTATTAGTCCCTATGCAATTACAAAACTGGAAGCAGAAGAATATTTATTGGAACAGTTCAAAGATCAATCCTGGATTCTAAGATTCGCGCCTGTTTATGGTGGTGGATTTGATTTAAATATAAACCGTCGCACAAGAGCAGAGGGGGTGTATTATAAAGTTGGAAACGGGCAGAAACAATTATCTTTATGTCATTTGGAAAATATTAGAGAAGCAGTGCTAAGGATTCTAGAAGGTAAAGTGCCAGCCGGTGTGTATAATATCTCCGATACCAATGAATATACGTATAATGATTTATTAAAATATATCAATGCAAAGTGGGCACTCCCAATTCCCACATTTATATTAAAAGTACTCTATTATATTGGCACTATAATAAATAGCATATTCCTGAAAGAAAATGCAACAAAATTAATTTCAGATAACATTTTTCCATCTGATAAAATCAGAAAATATACCTCTCTTACAGCATCATTAAATGAATAAAACAAAAGATGACTAAAGGTATTAGCTTAATTCTCCTAACAATCCTTTCACCTATTTTATTGATTGTTGCATTGGCTATAATCATTGATGATGGCTTCCCTGTATTTTTTCGCCAAAGGCGGATCGGTTTAAATAATATTGAATTTTGGATTTATAAATTCAGAACCATGAGAAATGAAACACCAGATATACCAACTCACTTAGTAAAAGAAGTTCAAAACTATAATACTTTTATTGGGCCATTACTAAGAAAATTAAGTATTGATGAGCTACCTCAAATAATTAATATTATTAAAGGTGAAATGGATTTTATTGGTCCTCGCCCTGCTTTACATAACCAAGATGACTTAAAAGCACTCCGTGCAGAGAAAGGGATTCATAAATTGAAGCCAGGTGTAACAGGTTGGGCTCAAGTGAATGGCCGAGATGAATTGAGTATCTCCGATAAAGTGGATCTAGATGAGTATTATTTAAATAATAAATCATTTTGGTTAAATATGAAGATTCTCTTTATGACGTGTGTTCAAGTATTATTCCCTAAAGGTGTGTCTCATTAATTCCAAGCCATTAAGAATACTGAAATATTTTTGTAATTATATTTTAATTATTTTTTCAAATTCATATGTTTTTACACAATCCTCAATTAATACGGATAATATTAAAGAAATATCCCATTTCAATAGAAATGAATTAAGTCAAAATCTGCTTAATAACACTTATAAATCAAAATTTAATTTTTCATTCAATATTAACACAATCGGCAATAGCGGCCATTCAAATATAGATAATAATGCCGAATTATATTCACACAGCAAAAGTACAAATTTATTAAGTACCCGTTTGGAGTATTCCACACCATGGTTATCTTTATCTCTTGAACCTTATACTATTTCTTATAATGGTAGTTTTACCAATGCTCCTGCTCCCGGCACATATAATGAAAATAACAACCATTCTTTTAATAATAGCACAGGCAAAACTAAAATAGGATTACGTCAATCTAGCTTGGTTTTGCATTATAATGGGGTTGGAATCGGATATGGCAATATGAGCCATTGGTGGGGGCCCGGTTTCCATTCTGCCTTGGCATTGACAAATAATGCACCAAGCCAAGAGACATATGTATTGGGTACATTTAAAGATATCAAAGTGGGCAATTTTTCGTTTGGCTCACAAATAATTGCCATGCCATATAAAAGTAAAAATGGCACACAACTTTATTTTTCTGGTCTAAAAGCACATATATCTCATCATTCTGATCATGCAATAATAACCCTTGGGCTCCATCGAACCTATCTATCAGGTGATTTTGAGAATTTATCCACTTCCACCGTTTCTGCTCATAGTTGGTCATTGCTGGATGCAGCCAAACTAGTAATTGAGCCATTATTTGGTCAAAGGAAAAAGGATTTGAGTTATACACAGCCGGGTACTCCCGGTTTTGATGCATGGGATGAATTGCTTACAGGATTTGCTAAACTATCTTTCCCCAAGTTGGGATTAAGTATATATGGTGATGTTGCGAGCGATGATAATAGAGGAAATCTAACAGATCTATGGGCCCATTGGGATCATACTCTAGGCTATCAATTAGGTATGACTAAAAATACAAAACTCGACCAATATAATATCTTTACAGGAATAGAATTTTTAACAACACGGGTATCTAATACATTTAATCCAAAATTCTATAGAGGTGGTGAATCTCCGAACTACTATGCAAAACCCATCTATGATTATTTTACATATCAAGGCCGCCGTATGGGTGCCCACTCTGGTTCTTCTTCCGACGATTTAATTTTTATGTTGGGTCTCGATAACGAAACTTCAACCACACTTTTGTCTTTTAACAAAGAGCGCCATGGTATTAAAAGCATGACCCACCCCGAACATAAAACAGAATATGTTTTTACCTACCACCGCAGATTAACATCACACCAAACTGCATTTATCACCCTCGAATATGAAAAAATCAAAAACTTTGGTTTTATTCAAGATAATATTTCTGTGAGTAAATTAGTATGGCTTGGGTACTCTTTTACGATTAATTAATAAATGATGGATAACTAATCAGAAAACATACTTTCAAAAAAGTAATTAATCTGCCTGTTCTAGTGATGGGCATCTTTTTTTTATCTCCAATTGATGCTCAATCATCTCTTAACTACTCACACGTTACTCATCACGCTTCATTTACTTATAAACAGTCTTTTTATTTAAATACAAACCTGCCAAATTTAGAAAACCAAAACGGTTATTATTCCCCTAAAGGATATGGTTCATTTTCTTCATTTCTAATAAACTTTAATACAAAGCATCTTTCATTTTCAGCTGAACCGGTCATAGTTAACGAAAATGGTTTTAGTGTTGATCTTCCAAAAAAAGAGAAAATCTTTTCAGTTCTAAATGACGTACCCCGAAATAATATGTATCAACCCACTCAGTTTAGAAATACAGGTATAAAATTGCATTACAAGGGCTTATCTGCCGGTTTTGGCAATTGGGATCAATGGTGGGGGCCGGGTAATCACAATAGTTTAGTTCTCACGAATAATGCTGAAGGATTCTATCATTATTTTGTAGGAACAAACACTTATCAAACTATTATGGGCAACTTGTCATTTAAATTTAAATATATGATTTCGGATGAAATGCAGAATTGGGCAGGGGATGATTATTTCTATTCAGCTTGGTTTTTAAACCTAAGATATAAGAAAATTGAATTTGGTATGAGCCGAAATGTACTTAGCGGCGGATATAGTGATTTATCTTGGTCCTTATCCGATGCAATGACCGTTTTAGTAAATCATAAAAATAGTAAGTATTGGGATGCGATTAATGAATACTATTTATTAGCATCATTTTCGGAATCAGGTTTAGAAGTATTTTTGGATATTGGATTCCCCAATCGGTCATATGCTGATAAGGATCCTGAAATATATTCAGACCATGCAATGGGTAGTAACTTAGGACTAAGAAAGCAGGGTGCGTTTGGTTCAGATCATTTATTATTTGGTTTTGAGTATACCCGATTGGTCCAGGGGATTTATTATAATATTCTTCCTACCCCAAATTGGTATGATAATATAAAATATAATTATTCGTCATATAAAGGTAGAAGATGGGCCGCTCATAGTGGTACCGATTCTGATGACTTTTTGATTTTTGTTGGATATAAAGACGATCAAAAAAGTTTCATTTATGGATTGAACTATGAACGCCATGGGGTAACCTACCATTTCCCGCCAGAAGTAAAATTTGAGTCGCGAATAAATGTATCATATAAACTGGGTAATACCAAAATTCATTTAATTTATGAAAATGAATATTTCGAACATTATGGATTTGTTGATGTAAACCGCAATGTTTGGGATGAAACATTTGAACCGGGATCTCTCCAGCGCACCCACACCCTCCTAATCTCCCTCCAGCATTCTTTCTCTTTCTAATTCTATTTATATAACGAATAAATTTATACAAAGCACCCCATCAAATTGCCCTTTCAAAAGAGGGTGGGGATGTTAATAAAATAGCTTCCTTTTTATTATAATACTGATCCTTCCCACACCTTTCAAATTATTCATTACTCCAAATCTAATCTAAATACACCATGTCAAAATACTTAAAATACATTCTAAACCAAATTTAACAATTATATAAAAATCTTTGACATACTGTCAATAACATGTAATTTTCTCTATGATTAATAAAAACCAACCAAATAATATGGGTAAAAAACAAACTAATAGAAAAATTAGCATTTCAGCGTGGAATCTATTGATACTATTTTCCTTCTTCATTATCCCTTCTACCTTATCATGGGCTCAATCCTACCAGGAACTCCAGCAGCTCCAAAAGGAATACCAAAAAGTACTAGAAAAGCAAGCCCTTCAAAAACCTGAAGCTATTTCAGAAGCTGAAAAAGCAGCTAAGAGCACTGCATTGCCGGATAAGCTTATTTATTCTAGGAAAGATGTAGAATCCCTATTGGTTAGTACTGAAAAATTGATTCAAGAAATGAAGGCCTTAAAAGATTCCACTGAAATCATGCCTTATATTGGATACAATATTTTTACGCAAAGAGATTCGGTTCCTTTTTGGCAAAATTTGCCTGCACCGGAAAATTATCAATTGGGGCCTGGGGATGAAGTTATCATATCATTATGGGGTGAATCCAATGGGCATGAAGAAAAAACTATCAATAGAGATGGTCAAATATTTATCGATAAAATAGGTGTCTTAAGTTTAGGGGGGAAATCAATCGATGAAGCCAAAACATATATTATATCAAAATATTCCCGAATCTATTCAACCCTTTCAGGGAAATCACCAAAATCATATTTAGATATAACGCTGGGTGAATTAAAGTCAGTGAATGTCCACTTTGTAGGATTTATAAATATACCCGGTGTCCATTTAATTCATCCATTTTCTAATGTGGTTACGGGACTAACACAAGCAGGGGGAGTAGATATTAATGGATCTCTTCGCCAAATTCAGGTCATTCGAAATAATGAGGTCATCAGGGTATACGATTTATACGACTATTTATTTTATGGAAAATCCCTACATGACCTTAGACTATTAGATCAGGATATTGTATTTGTACCTCCACGCAATTCAACCATAGCGGTTACAGGAAGAATACGGGTCCCAGGATATTATGAGAGTAATAATTCAATCAATTTAGAAGAAACGCTTAATCTGGCAGGAAAACGAGATGCAAGGTCAGGCAGTGCTATCTTTATGTATCGGTTAAAAAACGGAAAAAGTTTTATTATTAACGAAGATGATCTCTCCAGATTTAATGTAATGGATGGAGATAGTATTTACATTCCCATTTTGCCGGAAGTGTTGATGAAAGTATCCATTGGAGGGCAAGTAAAATCCCCAGGAGATTATCCCTTTTATAAAGACTTAACCGTAGGCCAGCTAATCGATGCCACTTCATCAAAATCTGACCATGATTTTTACCAATCAATGGATTTGAAACATATTAAAATCCATCGAAAAAATCCAAGTGGTATGGAGCCTATAGAATTAACATTGGACGCCATTACAAATCCGGAATTTCGACTACACAATGGTGATCAAATTAATATACCCATTAATCGGATAAACCAACCAGTTAGGTCAATTGTAATTACGGGAGAAATTCAAAGTCCTGGACTATATGGAATTGGCCACGATACGCAATTAAAAACCATGGTTGATGCAGCAAGCGGGCTAACACCGAATGCAATGGAAAAGGGAATTGAAATATTTAGGGATTCGCTTCAGGTAGGATGGATGGATATGAATTTTTACCTTCAAGATGGTGACAGTATCCATGTCCGTACAAAAACCGGACTGGTGCGTGTGGATGGTGAAGTAAATAACCCGGGATATATTTCTTATAAAAGAGGAACGTCGGTAAAAGATTATATTGAAATGGCCGGCGGGTTTAATGCCTTTGCCGAAATCAGAGATGTATTGGTCATCCATCCAAACGGAATTGCAATCCCAAAGTCCCGTTGGTCTTCACCAAAAGTGTTAGAAGGTTCAACAATTATTGTAAATCCTAGAACAGTAAGCGGCTCTTCAAAAGGGCCAACAGGGTGGGAAGCATTTTCTATTATTTCAACACAAGCGGGCAATGTGGCAACCACGTTATTGACCTTAATCTTGTTGATGAATCAGACTTCAGGCAGTGCCGGAAACTAAACCAACAATTGGCCAACTTATAAAGCGGTATCGCTTGCTGAATGATATCCGCCAAGAAGATTTTGCATCTAAGATCGAAGTCTCCCGCGCAACATTAATCAATTATGAAAAAGGCCATACCACGATTAATGTGGATGTATTAGAAAAAATAAAAACCGCATTCCCGGATTTTAAACTTGATGAATCAGAAGAAAAACCAAAGATTATTGAAAACAATATGATCGATTTTAAAATATTATTTGATGTATTAAGAAATGGGCGGAATTGGATTTTTATTTTTACATTGTGTTGTGGAGTAATGAGCATAGGTCTTTCCTTTCTGTTCACAAAATATTATACCGCACGTATTTCATTGTACCCAACCAAGCAGGATGTCGCATCCAGTTTAGGTCAATTTCAATCTCTTGCATCCAGTTTTGGAATGAATATTCCCACAGAGAATCAGCGGTTTAACATTCCGGATGTGGTTCAATCCAATTTAATTAAACAAAAGATTATGGCACAATCATGGCGAACCGTTTCGGGACATAATCAATCGCTTTATGATTTATGGGAATTATATGACTCACCATGGTATAGATTGTATTCAGACGGTCCCGGGGACTCAGCATTCATCAATGAAAAAGCCATTGGATACCTGACCAAAAAAATTAATGTTATAGAAAATAGGAAAACGGGATTAATTGAAGTGCTGGTGTCTTTAGAAGACCCAGCGGTCTCTGCAAGTGTGGCAAATTTTGTTGGTGTTCAGGTGCAATCATATATCCAAAGAAAAAACTCTGCCCAGGCAACCAAAGAAAAAAACTTTATTGCCAGTCGATTAAATATAGTGAAAAATGAATTGCTCGACTTAGAAGACGAATTAAAATCATTTACAGAAAGAAATCGAGGTTATGATGAATCTCCCGAATTGTTTATGGTTTATTCCAGATTATTTCGAGAAGTAGAAACAAAGAAACAGGTGGTTATTACCTTGCAGCAGCAATTGGAATTAGCAAGGATAGAAGAAGTGAAGCAATCCCCTATTCTCCATATTCTAGATAGGGCTGAAATCCCAGCAAGAAAAAGCGCCCCAAACCGATTATTATTTTTAATAGCAGGTGGGTTTATTGGGTTATTTGGTTCAACTTTAATCACGGTTTTTCGTTATTAATGGCAAATAAAGTCCACATTGGTGTAGTTGGTGCAGGTTACTGGGGTAAAAACCATATTAGAACACTTGATGAATTAAATGCGTTAGGCGCCATCGTAGAATCAAATAGGATAAAGCGAAACGAAATCCTTTCCCTCTATCCTCAAATTAAAGTGGTCAGCAGACTCGAGGATTTAGACTCAAATGAAATAGATGGTGTTGTCATTGCCACACCGGCACCAACCCATTTAAAATTAGCAAAAACATCTATTGGAATGGGGAAGCCAACCTTGATTGAAAAACCATTAGCGCTTTCCGTCAAAGAAGCGAAAGAATTGCATCACCATACAATAAAGCATAACGGCAAAGTAATGGTAGGACATTTATTGTTATTCCATCCGGCCATCAATAAAATGAAATCACTGGTGGAAGAAGGATATTTAGGTGATTTACAATATATATATAGCAATCGATTAAATTTTGGCAAGGTGCGTGAAAGTGAAAATGTATTTTGGAGCTTTGCGCCCCATGATATCTCTATTTTTCAGTATTTTTTAGGCGAATTTCCTTCAGTGGTGATATCGCAAGGCGGTGCATTTTTGCAGTATGATATCCATGATACCAGTATGACGTATTTTAAATATCCATCAGGCATTCAGGGTCATATCTTTGTGAATTGGCTTCATCCATTCAAGGAACATCGAATTGTATTGATCGGATCGAAGGGGAGTCTCCATTTTGAAGATGCAAAGTTCTCAAAGCCATTAACCTATTTCAAAAATAATCAGAATGGTTCACCAATAGTTTTGGATCAAAGTAAAGGCGAATTCATCGAATATGAACAATCCCTTCCATTAACCAAAGAATTGGAATACTTTATCAATTATGTTAGCGGTGCATCCATTCAAAAAGCCGATCTTGATAGTGGGATTGATGTCGTCAAAATCCTTGAAATGGCCACAAATTCTCTAAAGGAAAAACCCTTATCCAGCTCCCCTTTGATGGGGGAGAATGAAAGAGGGGGTCAATAAATAATGATCTTTCACAAAGTTCCCAATCCCCCCTTACTTACCCGCCTTTGGAGGGTATGAGGGGGGAACTAAAAAGGAGGGTGGAAAAATAAATAGCAATTCTACCTAGACCGTACTCATCATTAAACATACTTCAACTTGTCCTATGAAAAAACTTCACAAAATCCATTCCTCACAAATAGCCCTCTTCCCCATTATGGGAGAGATTGAGATGGGGATTAAAAAATTGAAAAATATTAGAAATTTTGTACAATATTTGCGAAGATCTAAAATCAAATGAAAAACGAAAACACATATTATGCCCACGAATCAGCCATCATCGATGATGAGGTCATTATCGGTGACAACACCAAAATTTGGCACTTTTCCCATATTCAATCCGGTGCAACTATTGGTGAGAATTGTTCATTAGGCCAAAACGTGAATGTGGGCAATAATGTAAAGATCGGGAATTCCGTAAAAATCCAAAATAATGTTTCAGTCTATGAAGGAGTTGAATTAGAAGATTTTGTATTTTGTGGACCATCTATGGTATTTACCAATATCTTATTACCTCGATGCGAGTTTCCACAAAGAGGTTCCGAATTTTATTCGAAAACCCTCGTTAAAAAATCTACCTCCATAGGCGCCAATGCAACCATTGTGTGCGGCAATACAATTGGACAATATGCTCTCATTGGCGCAGGATCAGTCATAATTAAAGATGTGCCTGATTATGCACTCATGGTTGGGAATCCAGGACACCAAATAGGTTGGGTAAATAAAAAAGGCATTCGAATCAGTTTTAATGATCAAGGATTAAGTCCATGTGGAAACTATAAATTAGAAAATGAGATGGTCTGTTACTTAGGTAAGGAATGAAAATTGCCTCCATATTAGGTGCAAGGCCGCAATTTATAAAAGCAGCCCTCCTTTCAAATGATTTCTGCACTACAAAAAATGTTCAAGAAATCATTATTCATACCGGGCAGCATTTTGATGAAAAAATGTCCCATGGATTTTTTACTGAACTAGATATCCCCGTTCCAGATTTTCAGTTGAATATCAATCAAATGAATCATGGTGAAATGACCGGCACAATGATGACAGAATTAGAAAAAATCCTATTGGATGAAAAACCAAACGGTGTATTGGTATATGGCGATACAAACTCGACTCTGGCCGGGAGTTTGGCAGCAGCCAAACTGAAAATCCCTGTTTTTCATGTAGAAGCCGGACTCAGAAGTTTTAACCGTTCCATGCCGGAAGAAATCAATCGTGTTGTGACGGATCATTTGTCGAGTTTGTTATTTTGCCCTACAAAACATGCAATTGAAACGCTCAAAAAAGAGCGTATTACTCATGGTGTAATATTTTCTGGCGATATCATGTTTGATTTGTTTAAAAAATCACAAAAAGGAAAAGATATATTCAAAAAACCACAGGTGTTGGCAACTATTCATCGCCCATCCAATACAGATGACCCTAGCACATTGGCATCAATTATAGAAGGACTCGCGCGAATTCACAAGGAGAAGCAAGTTGTACTCCCAGTCCATCCACGAACAGAAAAAAAGCTAAAAGAATTTGGTATTACGCCGGCAGTGAATGTGATGCCACCCTTAAGTTACAATGAAATGGTATCCCAATTATTATCTTCAGAAATAGTTATAACGGATAGTGGTGGTGTACAGAAAGAAGCTTTTTTCGCGAAGACGAAATGTATAACAGTACGGCCAGAAACTGAGTGGGTAGAATTAATTGATGCCGGGGTAAACCATTTATGTGATAGCAATGCTGATGCCATTTGGGATACATTTAATTTGATGAATAATAAACAATGTGATTTCACACCTCAATTGTATGGTGATGGTAATTCAGCAAAAATTATTGTGGATGAAATTCAAAAATATTTATCATGAATAGAGTAATAAGATCAAATATTCGCTCCCGTTTACCCGTTCCTATTCACCCTTTTATTGATAGGGGCAGACGTGGGTGTGAGGTAAAATTATTTAAAGGTTTAATTAATTTTGAATTTTTCGAGTAATCAATTCCCTTCTTATATGAGGTGGAAACAAAAAGGGGTTGGGAGAAATATATATGACTTTTCTTTAAAATCCATGTTTAAAATTAACAATCCTTTAAAACGTACTTATCATTTTTTCCAACATTTTTGCCTCTTCTCCATTGTGGGGAAGATTGAGAAGAGGATTAAAAAGTAATGAAGTGCTCCTTCCTTTGGTTTTAAGCGTTAAGACAGCGATTAATGCATTAATTAATCCCCCTGTTTCCCCCATCATGGGGGATATAATGAGGTCCAGAATAATTCATGAAAAAAATGTAATCATAAATAAATGATCTCAAAATATTTATCCAAAATTCGCCACCCTTTGGTGGCGAATTCATTTTATCTATACACGGCCCATTTTGCTGACTACATTTTATCTTTTTTAATATTACCATTTATCGCCCGAAAATTAGGACCATCTTCTCTAGGAGAAGTGGCCCTTGCACAGACATTCGGCATATTTTGTCTTCTGTTTATGGAGTATGGATTTTCATTATCGGCAACACGAACAGTCGCCAGATTAAAGGAAGATAAAATCGCATTACGCCTATTTCTAAACCAATCATACTCATTCAAGATTCTTCTTATCCCTGTTATATTCGTTTTGGCTCTGGTTCTCATTAGGGTATTACCCATATTTACAAAAAATCCACATTTTATTATTATCGTATTCATCGGCTCCATTATGCAGGGCTTGGCGCCCACATGGTATTTTCAAGGGGTTGAGAAATTAAAATTTGTTGCCCAATCAAAAATCATTTTTCGAATTATTGGATTTATATTCATATTTATTTTTGTTCAAACACCCCAAGATGGATGGTTGGTCCTCACAGGTCATTCGGTAACCAGTGCATGTATTTTATCGTATCTATTTCTAAAAATGAAGAAAGATTTGGGGCGAATAAAGTGGTTGGGCCTTCAAAAAGCTTTACAATTGGGTTCAAATAATAAATGGGGGTTTTTTATAACAGTTATCCCCGTTATTTACCAAAGTTTGTCTGCGTTTCTAATGGGTGTACTTGTAACCCCGGCCCAATTGGGATTCTTGTTTGGTGCAGGAAAAATTCACCGCGCATTTAATTCATTATTTGGCCCATTGGGTCAGGCCGTGTATCCGAGACTTGTATCCCTAAGTCATGGTCAATCTATGGTAGCAAAATCGATGTTAAAAAAACTGATGATGATTATGTTGGGATTGGGATTGTTATTTGCCGGCATTTTAATTGGAATCCCCGAAATAATGATTAATATCATATTAGGGGATGCTTTTTCAGAATCAGTCTCTGTACTCCAGCTTTTTGGATTTGTTCTCCCATTAACAGCCATTTCCCATGTATTGGGTCGGCAATGGATGTTGGTCAAATTCCAAGAAAAACCTTATGGCATCATTTTATGCATTGCATCCTTCGTTGCATGCGGATTCGTTTGGCTATCCATTGAACAATATAAAATACATGCAATACCCCTGTCCATGATTCTATTCGAAGTAATTTCAATTGGATTAATTACCATTCATAGAATATTCAAACCAAGTGAATCATAAATATAAATTAAATACTTCTTGGATGATATTGGGGTTTATTGGGTCGGCCGTATTGGGGATCGCCATCAGTTATGGGGATATCTATTTTTTTCATGTGATGATGGCAGCCATGTTTGGTTTTGGCATAATAAAAATAAAGGGAGAAAAGTTGCAACTTTCTGTTGATTCAATCCGAAACAATCATAGTTTATTTTTACTGATATTATTAGGCTGGTATGGTTTCTCATTAATATGGGCACCGGATTTGATCGCGGGGCTAAAATATCTGTTTTATATATGTTGTGGCATCGTAATTACATTTACCATCATTAAATATGGTAATTCACAATCCCGTATCCAATCCATGTTTAAGGTGTTATCTCTTCTTTTCATTATAGAAATAGGTATTGCGTTATTAGAATCATTTACTTCTTTTCGCCTACCTATTTCACCTTATTCAAGTTACCATACTTTCTTTGGAAAAGAATCGGTTGATTTTTTTGCTTTTGATAGTCCATTTGTATATGCTGATTTTCAGCCTCCAACCGGATTTCATTGGAATACAAATAATTTGGCCATCACCATGGTAATGATTCTACCTTTTTTCCTTTGCAGTCAGAGATTATGGATCAAATTGTTGGGTGGTTCTGCAATTACACTTATAACTGTGTTAGCCGCATCACGTGCAGTATTTTTGGGGCTTATCCTTGTTATTTGTATCTATTTTATTTTTATAAAGAAACAAATGGGAACGCTAGTATTAATCTGGGCAATGATTATAGGATTATTTTGGAGCATGGAGGTTTTGAGTGAGAGTGAAGATCCCCGCATTAATGAAGTGGCCAATTCTGTCGAAGCAATGGTTCTTTACCTTTCAGGGGATATTGACGTAGGTGGCTCATTGGAATGGCGGCGGGAATTGGTAGATAGTGGAATAACAGCCTTAGCGAAGACGAAAGGGCTAGGTGTTGGCGCAGGTGGATCCACCGTACTACAAGAACGGTTGGGTGGCGTTGCTGGCCGGTTTACTTCTATGCATAATTTTTGGGTTGAAATTTTGGTAGAAGGTGGCATCATCATCGGTCTATTATTTTTAATATGGTTTGGTGATATAATTATAAAATTATGGCAAAAGACGAAAGATAGACAAAATACATTTCTTCAATATATTTCCCAGTCCCTACTGTTGTCTCTCATGGGATTTATTCCTGCCGCAATTGCCGCCAGCTCAACAATTTACTTTTTCCCTATGTGGATATTATTTGGTTTATCTATCTCTGTAATTAATATCGAGGAAAATAAACCAATTGAATTATCTTGATATAATCCATTTGATGGTGGACCAGTATCCACGAACCTTTGCCAGGTATTGCTTATGAATTGGGGTAAACCAAATGAGTATACCTAATTTAAATACAGAAATAAGGAATACACCGACAGATATCCCCAATTGATCGAATTTTGTGCCGTGTTTTGTAAAATATTTAACTTTACTAATCAGTTGATTAAAAACAGCAACTTGATAGTTTTGCCGTGCGCTTTTTCCTTGATGGTGTGTAACCCTGGCATCGGTAAAATAAATAATTTGATACCCTTTTTTCTTTAAACGATAACAATAATCTATATCTTCCATCCAAAATAAGTTGGAGTCGAATCCATGATTGTCGTGGAATAGATTTGAACGGGTTAAAAGGGCACCGCCGGACAGGGTATCCACTTCATATGACTCATGCAATGTTTTGTTAGTATAATTTTTACGATGATTCATCCAATCTAAATGCAATATGCTCAACAGTGAATTGAATAAGGTGGGGAATTGCCAGTATGATTGTTGTACCTTTCCCTGGTCATCAGTCATTTTGGGTCCCACAGCGCCAATCTGCTGATCGTCTTGGATTGTTTTTAATATTAATTCGATACCATTAACCATAACCGTATCCGGGTTCAAAATAAATATGAACTCGCTCTTGGCAATCTCAGCCCCTTGATTAACCCCTTTTGAGAATCCAATATTGAGTTGATTATGAAGTTGAATGACTTGAGGATAACGCGCTTGAATGGCTTCCACGCTGCCATCATTGGAATCATTGTCCACCACAATTATCTCAAAAGAAATTCGATCTCCAATTGACTGATAAATGGAATCAATACATGGTATTATATAATCTTTTACCTTATAATTCACGATGATTATGGATATATCAACCATAAGTAATGCCTAAAATGCGTCTATTATTGTTATCGGATGCCAATTCTGTTCATACCCAAAAATGGGCTTTTTCTATTCAAAAAGAAGGGTTGAATCTACACGTTTTTAGTTTAATGAAACCCACCAATGCATCTCAAGAAAAGTATGAAGAATTGGGCATTTCTGTATCCTACGCTGATTTGGGTGGCCAGATCGAAGATATTAGAACGCCAAACATGAGTAAATTGGTATATCTTTTGGCCCTTCCACAAATAAAAAAGGTGATAAAAAAAATTGAGCCGCAATTGATTCATGCCCATTATGCATCTAGCTACGGTATGTTGGGGTTTTTATCAAGATTCCATCCCTTCGTTCTTTCTCTGTGGGGGAGTGACATTTTAGATTTTCCTCGTAAAAGTCGTATCAATAAGTATCTATTATCAAAAGTGTTAAAATCTGCAAATCAAGTATGTTCAACCAGTAAAATGATGGCAGAGGAATTAACTCAGACCATGGGTTTTTCTGATGCGAGGGTAATTCCATTTGGTGTGGATATAGGTCGATTTATCCCATCCTTAGAGAAAGAAGAATTTGTAGTAGGCACCATTAAAAGTATTGAATCTTATAATGGAATTGATTGCTTATTGGATGCAGCGAAAACTGTGGTTTATGATCATGGATTATCCTCAATAAAATTTTTAATTGTAGGTGATGGGACATATAAAGTCCAAATGCAGAAAAAATGCCAAAGTTTGGGCCTCGATGATAATGTATCATTTGTGGAGCATATACCTCATGATAACATTGTGAATTGGTTTCAAAAATTATCAATATTTATTGCCGTATCCACCAGAGAGAGTTTTGGCGTTTCCATTCTAGAAGCCGCTGCCTGTGGTATCCCTGCCATTACATCAGATGTAGGTGGGTTACCAGAAGTCAATAAACACAATGAAACAGGGTTGGTTATCCCACCGAATCGACCTGAAGAATTAGCTGAAAAGATTATCAATCTATATAAAAACAATGCATTGAGAAAAAAGCTAGGTCATCAAGCGAGGCAAAGAGTAAAATCAGATTTCAATTGGGATAAAAGTGTAAGTCAAATGTTAAAAATATATGATAAACTATGCCCATGAATAGATTAAAAAAAGCGAAACTTATGGGATTGGCTGGGCTGAATATGTTTCTTTCCCCTGCATGTGAAAGTTCAAATGTGATGGATGAGGCCTATATTGATCCGCACATCATATTTACATCCAGGCGGTGGTGGAATTATGATATTTTTATTGCCGATATATATGGTGGACATATGACACATCTAACCAAAAATAAGTGGTTAGATTTTAATCCCACCGTAAATCATGACGGTTCAAGATTGGCATTTGTATCAGATCGAGACGGGAATAGAGAAATTTACACCGTTGAACTGTTATGGATGGATGGTTATACCCAATGGGAGGCTCGTAACTTGACAAATATAACCCAATCACCTAATCATGATTGGACACCCCGATTTTCTCCCGTCTCTAATCAAATCACCTATGCAACTTATTCCCCTGAAAATGACAATTATGATATTTTTATCATGAATCAAGATGGATCAGATAAAAGAAATATTACCAATACTCCAGTTTATGAAAAATACCCCCAATTTTCCCCTGATGGTTCATTTCTGATCTATCAAGGCTGGCAAAAGGGAAAAATGGAAATATTTTTTTCAAATTTATTAGACAACAATAACATCAATATAACTCGAAATATAGCATCTCACGATTTAATCCCCCATGGCAATGCCATTTCTCCCGATGGCCAACGGGTTGTATTTACCTCAGAAAGGGACGGGAATCGAAATATTTATATCATGAATACGGATGGTACGGATCAAACCCAATTGACAAGCCATCCTGCCCACGATGAAGAGCCGGTATTTTCACCTGATGGTCTATCCATTATTTTTACCTCACACCGAGATGGGAATAAAGAAATATATATAATGAATGATCAAGGAAACCATTTAGCAAATTTATCAAACCATCCTGCTGATGATTGGAATCCCAGATATTACCCGGATAATCAAAAAATTGTTTTCCAATCCATTAGAGATGGAAATTGGGAAATATATATGATGCGTTTAGATGGATCAGGGAAAACGAATCTAACTAACCATCCAAGAACTGATTATTCATTTGTCGTATTACCCCTTAAAAATCCATAAAGGATAATTCTTTATTATGCGTGTGTTGCTAATCGCACAATATTTTCCTCCTGAGATTGGTGCCGCTGCATCTCGTTGGGGAGATTATGTGGATATCCTGGTTCAGAGAGGTCATAAAGTAACTGTACTATGTGGCATGCCAAACTATCCTCGTGGGAAACGATTTGATGGGTATAATAATCTGTGGGTGAAAAGGGAGAGAAAATCATCCAATTTGAGAATTATCAGATCGGCCGTATGGGCAAACGACCGAAAATCAACCTTTAAAATGTTGGGGAATTATCTATCTTTTGCGTTTTCAGGTGTAATTAATGCTATGAAAATTCGAAATGTGGATTTAATCGTTTTATCCTCTCCACCCTTATTTGTAGGTATCATTGGAATGATGTTGTCTTCAATAAGAAAGTATAAAATGCTATTAGATGTACGGGATATATGGCCTGAATCGGTAGTAGTACTCGGTGGTATAAAATCAAAATGGTTAATTAAATTGGGTAGATTATTGGAATCAAAAGTATACCGATCTGCAAGTGGTTATATTTTTCCCGTCCCCGGATTCCAAAAATATTTTAAATCCCATCATCCTCTGCAGATGAAAAAGCCCATGTTTAATTTAATGAATGGTGTTCATGAAGATTTTTTGGTAAAAACAAAAGAGACTCAATTGGCCAGTCAAAAGGATTTCACCGTATTATATAGTGGCAATATGGGTATGGCACAGGGATTAGAGGTTGTACTCGAAGCAGCAAGCGAATTAAAAGATTATCCAATCCAATTTAAATTGATCGGTGATGGCATTTGTAAAACCAGTTTAATTCAAATGGCAAAATCTATGGGACTGTCAAATATGACATTTCTCGATTCAATTTCTCGCGAAGCCCTCATCTCAGAAATGCATAATGCAAGTGTTTGTCTGGTACCTTTAAAAAATAATCCATTATTTAGGAATGCAATTCCATCAAAAATATTCGAAATTATGGCCTGTAAAAAACCAGTAATTTTAGGTGTTGAAGGGGAAGCGACTTGTATCATTCAACAATATAATTGCGGCACAGTGGTTTCTCCTGAGAATCCATTGGAATTGAAAAATATCATCTTAAAATATTTTGAGAGCAAAGATTTAATCATATTCCACGGCAATAATGGTGTGCGTGCCGTCACAGAACATTTAAGAAAAGATGTCCTATTATCTACATTCCTTAAGTGCGTAAATACAACTATTAATTGAATAGATTAATGTACAAATTTTTGATTACAGGATTATTGTTAATCGGTGATTTTATTGCCGGCCTTGTAGCGTATAAGATGATCATTGACCCATCAATCAACACTATATATGACCTGGGCGGGATGGTGTTGGTAATTCAATCCATTTGGTTTGGTCTTTTTCTAATGGCAAATCTATATAATCCTAAAGCAACACTTTCGCGATTTGAAGAAATATTAAAGTTAGTCCCCCTTATATACTTTACATTAGTATTTGTCATCACCATGGACGTATTTGAGTTTATTTCCCTTGATATTGGCTATAGAAACATATTGATATACGGGTTGATTTTTTCAGGGATTCTTCTCGTGAATAGATTGTTAATTCATTCGTTCCAAAAATTGTTATTATTGAAAAATATTGGAGTAACGGAAACAGTAATACTAGGGACGAATAGAAGAGGGATTGACGTATGCGATTCTTTAAATGACCATTCTCACCATGGTTTAAAAGTAATGGGATTTATTAAAGCGGATGATGATCCGGTTAATTTTGATATTGAGGTACCTCTACCGGTTTTAGGTGCAGAATCTGGAATACATGAACTGATCGAGAAAACCAATATTAATGATATCATTATTGCATTGGATAAGCCCACACCAGAACGGGTAATGAATACAATTGTGAATATCAATGGCGCTTCAAAATCATTAAAGGTGCTACCAGATATGTATGAGGTGGTAACAGGAATGGCCAGAACCAATCAATTGGTAGGGGTACCATTGATTGATATCAATTTAAATATAGATACATTTTACGTAAAACGACTCAAGAGGATATTAGATATATTGATTGCTATTTTAGGAATACTGATTATTTCCCCCTTTTGGATTATAATTGCATTGGCAATAAAAATAAATTCTAAAGGCCCTGTATTTTATAAACAGGAGAGATGTGGAAAAAATGGTCAAAATTTTAATATATATAAATTTAGATCGATGGTGGTAGATGCGGAAGAAGGAACAGGGCCGGTGTGGGCCCATATACAGGATGATCGTATTACAAAATCAGGTGCTTTTTTAAGGCGATTTCATTTAGATGAGACACCGCAATTAATAAATATTATCAAGGGAGAAATGTCTTTTATAGGCCCTAGGCCTGAAAGGCCTTATTTTATTGAAAAACTTCAATCTGAATATCCGTTTTATCAAAGAAGGTTAAAAATTAGACCGGGCATCTCAGGATGGGCGCAGATAAAACAACCATTTGATACATCGATAAAAGATGTAAGACAAAAATTAAAATACGATTTTTATTACATTGAAAATATTTCTTTACGATTAGATTTAAAAATATTAATCAATACCATTTGGGTGGTATTCTGGGGCCACTCAAGATAAAATATCTGCTTCTTGCGTCTTGATGGTAACTCACCTAACTTTAAACTAGTAATTTTAAATACAGGGGGCTGATATGACACCCTTTAATCGTCGCAATATTTGGATTTTCTTAATACTGGATGTTTCCATAATTATATCCAGTATTTACCTATCCCACCTCTTAAGGTTCGACTTTGTCATTCCAAAAGAATACATTTCGAACCTCTTTTATTTATCCATCATATTTATCTTTTCAAAATTATCAATCCATATATTTTTTAAAGTATATATTGGTATGTGGCGATTTATCAGCTTTCCTGATTTAATCAATATAGTCAAATCAAACTCAGTTGGATCTCTACTATCAGTAGCAGTGGTGTCCTTATTATTCGGTGCAGCTTTCGTTCCTCGCAGTATTTTTATATTAGAGTATATCCTCTCAACAGTTGGATTTCTTTCAACTCGATCTCTAGTGCGAATTTATTCCAGTCAATTAAGAATAAATAAAAATCAAAAAGCCCAACCTGCAAATAGAAATAAAACACAATTGTTAATTATGGGCGCAGGATGGAGTGCTGAAAAAATAATTCGTGAAATTTTGGATAGTCCAGCGAGCAATTACCGTATAGTTGGATTATTAGATGATGATAACTCAAAAAGACATACAACCATTCATGGCGTTCAGGTTTTGGGAAAGATTGAAGAAATCCATTCGCTCAATATTAGGTTTGACGAAATTTTAATTTGTATTCCTACTGCAGATAGTCGTGAAATGAGAAAAATTGTTGAGACATGTAAAATAACAAATAAACCATATCGTACGATTCCCACAGTTTACGAATTGATAGATAAAAAAGTATCCCTTAATGTGGTAAGAGACGTGACGATTGCAGATTTATTAGGCCGTCAGGAGGTTTTGCTTAATCGGTCAGAAATATCAAAATATCTTTTTGGGAAAAAAGTAATGGTGACGGGGGCAGGTGGATCCATCGGATCAGAGTTGGTAAAACAGTGTATTGGGTTTGATCCCGATTTATTGATTTTATTTGATCAAAGTGAAAACAATTTATTTTATATAGAAAACGAATGTGACAAAATTGGTGATAGCATTGGCATCCAAACCATTTTGGGCGATATTAGGGATAAAAAGATTTTAGAATCCGTTTTTAATTCTTTTAAACCCGATGTGGTAATTCATGCAGCTGCATATAAACATGTACCTATGCAGGAATTGAATCCTTGGGAAGCAGTAAATACAAATATAAGAGGCACCCTCAACTTGATAGAGGTTGTAGAAGCACACCATATTGATCGATTTGTTTTTGTATCCACTGATAAGGCTGTAAATCCCACTAATATTATGGGCGCAACAAAGCGTATTGCAGAAAAAATTATTCAAGCGAAGAGTTTGGAATCCAATGTGAAATACATGGCGGTTCGGTTCGGGAATGTCATTGGCAGTTCTGGGAGTGTAATTCCCATTTTTCAAGAACAAATTAAAAATGGGGGTCCGGTGACCATTACCGATCCAAATATTAAAAGATATTTTATGTCCATTCCAGAAGCGGCCCAATTAATATTACAAGCAGGTGCATTGGGGAATGGTGGTGAAATATTTGTTTTGGATATGGGGGAACCCGTATTGGTAAAAGACATTGCAAATGAATTGATAAAACTGTCAGGCTATACGCCTGATGTTGATATCCCCATAAATTATATTGGATTAAGACCCGGCGAAAAAATGTTTGAAGAATTAAAAACTTCAGGTGAAGATATTGCTCTTTCACCTCATGAGAAAATAATGGTACTAAAAAATGAAATATCTCATGGTTGGAGTAATGTGCTTGGTCAAGCTGAGGAATTAATTCAAAAATCCAGTTCTTATAATGTTTCCATTATTAAAAAATCCATTCAAGAAATGATTCCTGAGTATGCACCAATAATCAACGGTGAAGACCAATCCACTGATCCTCAAATAATTAAGAGACATTTGTAAACCAATTTCACGTATCAGCTGGATTATAATCCTTTCCAGCATTGTATTTTCACAAAAATACAATACCATTTCTTTTAGTTACCTTTCAAATGATTCCAAATCCTTTTGGCATAAATCTAACCAATCTGGTTTGGTAAAAAATGGGCCGTTCTTTTCTTTTTCTACGGTAAATGGAGAATCATTTAATTACGGAATTTCTATTTTGGCTAGAGAAAATAATTTTCAGATTCCAATAAGCTACCTTCAATTTAAAATAAAAAACCTAGATTTCATGTTAGGCCGGAAAGAAAGTGCCATTACAAATGAATCCGATTTGTCTTCTGGTTCACTAATCAGAGGAAATAATGCAATTCCTATTCCACAATTATCTATATATAAGTCCACCTTTACAAAAATAGATATAGCTTCTTTTGAAATATGGTATAAGTGGGGAATGTCCCATGGTCAGCTTTCAAAAGGCGATTATATCAGTGCACCATTGCTTCATGAAAAGTATTTTTATTTACAAAAGCCATTAAAAAATAATGGATTTATAAGTGCTGGGGTAATTCACGAAGCCATGTGGGGCGGAGAGACTAAAAGTCATGGGCAACAGCCCAATTCCATATCTGATTATTTTAGAGTGATTACATTTCAGTCCGCTTCGAAATCTGCCATAGAGCAAGAACAAATAAATGCCTTAGGTAATCATTTGGGGATTTGGGATATAGTCCTTTCTCAAAATTACAATACCATACAATTAAAAGTATACTATCAACATCCTTTTGAAGATCGCAGCAGTATGTATCAACATTTTTTTGATGAGGTCAAACAATTGAAATTTCCTTCAAAAAGTTTTGACGGGTTATTGGGTATAGAAATATCAAATGATGGCCATTCTCTAATTTCAAAAATATTATATGAATATCTCAATACAATGCACCAAAGTGGGGCTCAGGCTGCATCCGATTCAACTTACGGATGGGATAATTATTATAATCATTACATTTACCAATCGGGGTGGACAAACCATGGCAATGTAATTGGCAACCCTTTATTTACATTGGGGAAAAATAAGGGGCATTACAGTGATAAGACCTATATCATCAATAACCGCATTCACGCACATCATTTTGGTTTGAGTGGCAAGATTACTCCATCAATTTCCTATAAATCACTATTGACCTATTCGAAGAATTATGGGACTTATTTTGATACTGACAAATTTAAATCATTAAATAAACCCTATCCATTTGAGGGAGGTTTGAAACAGTTATCCGGTTTAATTCAATTGGACTTTAACCCAATTTGGAAAAACTTAAATGGGCAGATTTCATATGCCTTCGACCGTGGTGACCTCCATCTCGATTCTGATAGCTTCCTTTTTTCCATCAGTTATCATTTTACCAACCTTTCCACTTCGCAATGATGGTATAAATGATTTAAGTTTCCCACCGTTATGGTGAACAAAAACCCCCGAAAGGCAAACCAATGAATGTCCGAACACCGGGGATCCAATATTTTTTCCAAAAAACTTAATGACAAATGCACCCTATGTGGTGCATTTTTTGTTTCTGAAAGGAGCCAAGTCTGAATGAGCGTTATTCAGCAAATCGTTACACTCCAGCACATTGATTTTCAATTACAGGATATTGCCGAACTCCTCGGTGATCTCCCGGGGAAAGTGACGGCATTAAAGGATGAAGAATCAGCCTTAATTAAATCGGTAGATGATGGAAAAGAACGAATTAAAACACTGG
>CEUZ01292173.1_pt1 | contig 28892 bp, 27 predicted proteins | sample 361511 | NCBI WGS metagenome assembly CEUZ01 (sample SAMEA2622822, study PRJEB7988) | marine metagenome | biome: marine biome (ENVO:00000447); feature: surface water layer (ENVO:00002042); material: "saline water (ENVO:00002010), including plankton (ENVO:xxxxxxxx)" | depth 5 m | reverse complement strand
TATCTTGATTCTGCTATCAAAACAATGGAATCTTGACTCATTCCTACTGAGTACATAAGATTCCCGATAGTAATTGCATATATGGAGGTAATGGATGAGTTCCTTAAATGGTAAAATTGCAATGGTAACTGGAGCAAGCAGAGGTTTGGGAAAGGATATAGCTGTATCTTTGGCCAGAGCAGGTGCTTTCACAGTTGCAACAGCTAGAACAGAAACTGATTCAGACTCAAATATTCCTGGCTCACTAGAGAGAACTGTGCAGTTAATGAAAGAAGCTGGTGGTGATGGAATAGCAATGAGATGTGATGTCGCTAGAGAAGAAGATATAGAATCAGTTATTGCCAAAATTGTAGATTCATATGGCAAACTTGATATTTTGGTAAATAATGCAGGAATACAAACACCTGGAACAATACTTTCCATGCAACCTCGACATTTTGATCTTTCGTATCGTATAAATGTTCGAGGTCCTTATATGCTTTGTAGGGCAGTATTACCTCAAATGGTAAATATAGGTAAAGGACACATCGTCAATATTTCTTCAGGAGCAGCTATAGGACCAGGTGAAGGGCCCTATAGTGGAGAATTTGTTCAATCAGGTGGAGGCACAACTTACGGTACTTCAAAGGCTGCATTAGAACGATTTACGCAGGGATTAGCTGCAGAAATGTACAGTAGCAACATATCTGTGACCACCCTTTCTCCAAGTAAACCAGAATGGACAGAGGGTGGACACTATTTTCGCACTCTTGTCGCAAACAGTGATCCTTCCTATTCAGGGTGGAGAATGAGTGGGGAACTAATGGGTGATGCAGTAGTCGCTATCTGTAATAAAAATCCTCAGGAATTTACAGGTAAACTACTATATGACGAAGATGTGCTCTTAGCAGATGGCATGTCAGAAGCTGAATTATTGGAAAAATATCCTGTTGAGCAATAAAGGAGCATCAACGTGGTTAACAATTCAACGGTATCAGAATTTTTAAATGAGTTGGAATTAGCTTACGGGGAGTTGGCAGATGAGTTTCGTGCCGTTACTTCCGATATTATGTCCATCCGCCCAGGTGAAGACGATTGGAGTTTCCTTGAAACAGCTGAGCATATTGCACCTGTCGTTCGTTTTTGGATCATCTGGATACATAGAGTAAGAGGTTCACTCGAGGCAGCTAAAATTACACGTCCAGAAAAAAATAAGCGACAGATATTTACGTTTAACCACCCTGATGCTCAAGGAATAGAAATACCAGAATTACAAAATATTCTTACCGACCTGAAACAATCTACTGATGAACTTATAGAATTACTAGGATGGATAACTGAAAAAGAGTACCTTTCAGTTGTGCCCGAAATTAATGAAGAGGACCGAGCAATATTATACGAAACACCACCAGGTCATTACTATAGGCTCTCGCTTCCAGAACCTGAAAGACATGCGGGGCTAAGTAGGCTTCTAGATTATGCAGGAGGTTTTTCAATTAAGGGAATGTGTGGGCATTTATTGGAAGGGCATACTCGTAACCACATTGCTCAAATGAGAGAAGCAAGACTAAAAGCTGAAGATTTTCAATAAAACCCAAAAGCTCAATAGAAAGAAGGGTAAGATGCACATTGAAACCATTGAAGTAAAGGAAACTGAACAACGAGTATTAATAGTCATGGATAAAGAATATGAATCCAATAAAAAAAATTTATTAGATTCATATCTTGAAAGTAATACATTAAGTCCTAAAAGGGAGTATTTAGAAGAGAGAAACGGCAAAGACTATTTAGTATATTACTTTGGTCACTGCTACATAGAAGACCATCTGGAAAATATTGGAAAGATCGCTGAAAAATAAATAGAGCTTACCAAAATTCTACATCCAGAAATTTACTCAACTCTTTGATCTCGTTTATGGGAAAAGCAACAACACCAATTTCCGTACACTTCAACGATGCAGCAGCAACAGCAAATCTTGCAATCTCGTCTAATTTCCAATCATTAAGAAACCCAAAAAGAAAAGCAGCAGAAAAAGTAGCTCCTGCTCCATTCACATCAACCACCTTAAGATTTGTAGGTGGATGGACTCTCACATATTGATTTCCAGCAGCAACCAAACATCCGTTTTCAGCCATAGTAACAATAACAATCTTAGGTCCAGCATTAAGAATTTTATTAGCTACATTTAAAGCAGCTGAAGGATTATGTTGTTGACTATCCGTAACCGACTGAACGATAGTTGAATATTTAGCATATTTATCAAGAATTGATTGGTATTGATGCCCATATTCAAGATTCAAAAAAACTGGAACATCACGAGAAATAGCAAATTCAATAGGTCTTGATATGTGGTAATCATCATACCAATCAACATAAAGGAATTTGGAATCAGCAATAATATCTATATTTGCAGAGTCAAGAGATTTTAAAAAATCATAATCTCTCCGCCAGAAATAGGTTCGATTACCAAAGGAATCAGATATAGTCACTTCATAAGGTTTTTCAGCGTTGGGGGAGATACGAAATTCACCGATAATATTAAGCTCATGAAGCCAATTTAATATCTTTTGCCCTTGATCATCATCTGGGATTTCCGTACATATAAGCCCAGTGTTCATTTTCCATTGAGAAAGTAAAGTTGCAACAATAACAGCATCATCTGAAAGATATTTATTAATATTTTTTACTTGTATTCCAGTATTTATTAAAGGTAATTCATCAACTAAAATAAGATCAGCTAAAACTACTGGACCAAACGCTACAAGGTCTATATTCATTTCATACACCATATGCTTAGTAAAATAAAGGCGAGCTATCCGCTCGCCTTTATTTTACTAATGTTATTTTAACTGGGAATTATTTTTTAATTATTAAACTAGCCATTCTCTTTCGATGATATATGGCATCTCCCAAATAATGCTGCAGAGTTCTGGCTCTTTTTGTATATTGAGTTAACCCATAATTTAAATCGGCCCCAACACCAGCATGAACGTGATGTGACGCATCACAAGCTAATGGAAATCCATCACTTACAACAGCTTTCGAAAGTGAAATTGCATTTTGTGCTTCAGCTATTCCTTCATCTAAATATGAAACTGCCTCAAATCCTGTCCATTTACCAGCATCAGCAGCATTAAGTGCATCAATCACATGATCCTGAACTCTTTGGAATGTACCTATAGGAACACCAAATGCAATTCTGTCCTGACTGTAATCGCGAGCCATTTCATATACTCTTTGTGTTCCACCTGCCATATAGAGATTTAACATGGCAGTTCCACAATCCATTGCTCGCTCAATTGCAGATCCTACCCCACCAGGAGACCCAAGAACATCAGCGGAACTTACCTTAACATTGTTAATCTTAACCTCTGCAACTTTTGGACCAATCCATCCAGTTTGAGTTCGGATTGCAATACCGGAATCATTTGCGTCCACAACAAAAAGTCCAATTCCATTATCTGTTCGCGCAGCTACTATCAATTTATCTGCAACATTTGCATCATGAACAAAAAGTTTTGTTCCATTAAGGACATATCCCCCACCATCGGCAGTTGCTGAGAGGGTTACATTTGAAGATTCCCATCCGTAAGATTCTTCAGTATAAGCAAAAGCATATATTTGTTCTCCAGAAGCAATACCTGGTAATATTGCCTGCTTTTGTTCTTCTGATGCTGCGCTAAGAATCAGTTGTGAACAAATAACTGAAGAAGAAAGATGCGGACTTGGACACGCATATTGACCAAGTATCTCATAGACAACCCCTAAATCTGTCCAAGAGTTGCCTGAACCACCATATTCCTCAGGAATTGCCATTGCTGACCATCCTAATTCACTAATTTTTTGCCATAAATCAGGATCAAAGCCTTTTTCGCTTTCGTCGATCTCCAGAACTCTTGCTTTTGGAAGCTCTGCATCCAAAAACTCTCTAGCCTGATTTTGCAGCAATAGCTGCATCTCAGTTAATGATAAATCCATTGAACCCCCCTTAGGCTCTATTAAATTTCAAACATTACGTTTAGAACGGATAGGATAATATCGCAATATTAACTTTTTTACCATAGGTTAGAAAGAATTAATGACATATTTAGTCATTAATATTAAGCAACCCTATTTCCCTTGCTATTAATTCGCTATCACTTTCCATAGCATCTGCTATTCGAGGATCTAAAATAGTTTCCATCTGTTGAGTCAAAAAACGACCATTAGCAGGAACACCTGGTTCGTTCTCGTCTAATAGTGCATATACACCAATAATATCTCTGGTAATTTTAGCCAATTGAAGCGCCGTTTCTTTTTGCCATTTACGTGTTTGGGCTCGTTGATAAGTAATATTTTCATCTGAACTACTAAGCCACTGGTCTCTTGATTGAAACAATTTGCTAATATGGTTTAAAGCATATATTCGCATGATGCTTTGTTGTAATACAGCATCATCAATTAATCGAGTCTGGTCAGAATCAACTTGGGTAGCAAATTCAATTAGATCGTTGAGAATTCTATTATTATTAATACCATTATCAAATTCAGTTGGTTTATTCATAATTGATTGAAAAAAATCAAAACTATCACCATTTGAACCAATAACATAAGATCTCGGTATTCTTGTATTTTTATAGTAAACCTTATGAATAATATTTCCCATTGGGCCATTAATGTTTTCGACAATCAAATTCTCTTGGTTACCAGGAACTATTAATCCAAGAATATTATTTATAAGTGGCTGATCGAGATTAATTCGTGCAAGAGTCCAAATTATTCCTGGGGTTTTACCCCTACCTGCAAAAGCCCCTTGTCCATTTAACACATATTCATCTCCGTCTTCATGTGCAACAATCGTGAATTCTTCAGGGTCAGGATTTCCATTTTGATGAATTAGGGGAGTCCACGCAGAAAATTGTCCTGCTGCTAGTGAATGTATCCAATCGTCACTATATTCCGAGTGTACATCAGAAGAAATAATTTCGTGGATTTTTGATATATTACTATCAACATATTGCAACAAACCTACATTATCAAGTTCCTCAGCTAAAATTAAGATGCGATCTTCCGACAAAGATGCTCCTCCATTTTGAATTTCCGAAGCGGGCACAAGCCAACCTTGTGATCCTAAATATTCAATCTTGGAATTAACGGATTTGTATTCTGGAGCTTCAAGCTGTTCTAGCTTTTGTCTAACTTGTTTTCGGAAATTTTCTTGATCATCAGAATATTCTTGAGTAAATTTCAATCTTGGTTCCTTTTGTTACTACGAAGCAGAATTACGTTCTCTCTCTTCCTTTAGGAACTCCATAATACTTTCCATGGTTCCATCATCACTCATCCGAAATGCAAAACCACCTCGCTCACCTTCTAATATCGTTTGAGCAATTTCCCAACCTTGATATAAGCCTCCAACAAGAGAATTCTTGGGAACTAGAACATTTTCTAAGAAAACATTTTGCTCATTTCCATGATCCCAGTTTAAAAGCCTTTGTGGTTCAGTTGAAACTCCAGGAATACTAGCATCAATCATAAATATACCTAAATTCGTCTTCTGCGGTCGATCTGAACTTGTAACCGCCAAAGTCCAGTATTGATCTGGATCAAATCTTCCCGTAATGTAAGCTTTTTGACCATTGATAAGGTAACCATCACTGGTTTCAACAGCAGTAGTTCTTACTTCAGCTAGATCCGATCCACTCTGAGGTTCACTGAAAAGTTGCCATGTAATAGATTCACCACGTAAAGCAGGCAAAAGATATTTTCTACGCTGTTCATTCGTTCCCCATAACATCATAGCAGGAATCCATCGATCATTGTCACCCATAAAAGGAACCGCCAATCTTCGAATCTCCTCCTGAATAATTGAGGCCGGAACAGGCGGGAGACCACCACCACCAATCTCTTTAGGGTAGGTGGGAGCGATCCACCCTTGTTTTCCTAGTGCAACACGGAATTTTCTAACCTCAGCCTGAGTTTCTGCAGGCAATCTACCATTACCAGAAGGTTGAGAAGATATTTGAGGTTTATGGTATTCCATCCATTCACGAACAATTTGTCTAAAAGCTTTACGTTCTTGAGATTCTTCTTGTTCTCGAAAATCCATTAGGCATCCTCCTAAAACAATCAACATGTGCACTACAGAAAAAGCAGGGCTCCAGAATGATTGGAGCCCTGCTTCTTTAAACTATCAATTTTTGGGTTGCTGGGTATTAAACTCCAGTAGCCCCAGTTGTAGATGGTGTTGCAGCAGCACGTTCTTTAGTTCGGCTAATACCCATTCTACGTGCAATAATTACCTTTTGGATTTCAATTGTTCCTCCAGGATGTGCTCCAACTAAACTCCCACGCTGGTAAACCTCAGGTTGTCCCTTATATGGTGCAGTTGGTTCATCAACACCTGTCATTGAATACATACCCATGATTTCTCTGGCCCTATCAGCATTAGTCATGTTGAAGGTTTTTCTCCATAGAGAACTCTGAGAGCCATGGTAAGTCATCTCTTCCCTTGCTTGGTAGAGGTGGTAGTTTCTTCTTTGGAATAGAGCATTGATCTGAGAATCAATAACTGCTTCCATTGCAAGTTGTTGAACAACTGGATCTTCAGCAAGTGCACCTTCACCATTGCTTGCAGTCTCTACGTAGTCTATGAGATTCTCTAAAGGTTCATCCTTAGGGAATGCTACACCACGTCCACCATGCTCAATCTCAAGTGTGCTTTGTGCAACCTGCCAACCTTGATGATCGCCGCCAATAAGGTGGTCGCCAGCAACACGAACATGATCCATGAAAATAAATTGTTGGTCATGACCAGTCAGAAGATCGAGCCTTTGGATTGAAAGGCCTTCAGCTGGCGAAGGAATCATGAAATAACCAAGGTTTCTATGTCGAGGTGCATCTTGGTCAGTGACTATTGGTCCAAACAGCCAATCTGGATCACCGTGTCCACTCACCCATGTTTTAGTTCCTGTAATTATCCAATCATCACCATCTCGTTCAGCTCGACTTTGAAGTGAAGCTAAGTCTGAACCTGCTTCAGGTTCTGAGAAATTTTGAAATGCAACCTTCTCACACTTTAGAAGAGGAGTAAGGAATTGATGCTTCTGCTCTTCATTTGCCCAAACCATCAATGTAGGCAAACACAAAGCATTGGTGAAGTCTCTTACTACACCTGCTCGTTCAAACTCTTCCATGATAATTGTTTCATGGTCTCCACTAAGTCCACCACCACCATATTCAGCAGGGTATGTTGGGTACATCCAACCTTTTGCTGCCAATTGCTGGTGCATAACACGCCAGAACTTGTACTGCTCTTGTGTAAGACTCAATCGAGCATCAACTGGTGATCTCATATCTTCAGGAATATTTGCAGACAAGTAGTCTCGGACTTCAGTTCTAAACGCTTCTTGCTCATCAGTATAATGGTATCTAAAATCCATTTTCAATCCTCCCGGAACCAATTTCGTTAGTTACAAAAGTTAAATACAAATTATATATAAAACTTCTAACCGAATCAAACTAACTCTATTGATTGTATTTGTCAATACTTTTTTGTTTATTTACACTTGACGTTGAAGCTAAATTCCGTTACACATAAAAATGTCCCCAAAACTTTTATGATCAAAAAGGAATCTGTATTGCCATCAATCTTTGATTTACACGTTCATACTAACCGAGGAAGTGCAGATAGTGGGCTAGATCCGGAAGATATGTTTCAAGAGGCTAAGAGAATTGGCTTAACTGGAATTATGGTTGCCGAACATGAAGGTTGGGCAAAGTATGATTTCGAAAAATTTTCAGACTCACATGATCTCGTTCTGATTCGAGGCTTGGAAGTCTATACTCCACTAGGTCATGTAATTGCTATTGGACTAGAAAAACAGGTAACTGGCTTCCATGGGGGCATAGAACAAGTAGAGTTGCTTAGAAAAGAAATTGATGACGTTGGAGGGTTCTTAATACTCGCACATCCATTTCGATTTTTCTTTGATCTTCAAGGTGTTTACTCTCAAAATATACTTTTCAGAGACACTCAAAACTTTCCTGATACCGCTGAAGAGGCATCGAAACACCCTGTGTTTCCTCTGATGGACTCCATAGAAGTTGTTAACGGCGGAAATATTGACACTGAAAATCGTTTTGCCCAAGAAGTAGCAGAAGTGTTGGGAATTAGTGGTACAGGTGGAAGCGATGCGCATTCGCTACAAGGACTAGGCAAGGGATCAACTTACTTTGATGAAGACATCCGAAATGAATATGACTTAATAGAGGCACTAAGATCAAACGCTTCAATCCCAATGGATGGATTCCACACAGGTAATCCATCGCCATATTCTTCGAAACGACTTGATTTAAATAACGAAATTTTCAAAATAAATGGTTAACGATGAACTTAGTTACCGAGTCTTATCCTGAAAACCCCTCCTTAGATATTGCAATTTCTAAGGCTTTATTGGACAGAATAAGTAATGGGGAAGAAGAGGACACAATAAGAATATATGTCCCTCCAAAAGTAGTAGCATTTGGACCGCAGGATGTTGTATCTAGAGGATATGATTCTGCAAAAGCATCTGCGGCTCTTCACGGATTCCAAGGAACTCGTCGAATTGTTGGGGGTCGAGCAGTCGCAATGACAGATACGACTATTGCTTTCTCAATAATTAAAAGATCCGATCGACCTAGATCTGGCCTTATTCCACGTTTCATTGGTATATCGAATTCGCTACGTGCAGTGTTAAGAAATTTAGGAGTAGATGCAAATATCGGCAAGATCGAAGGAGAATATTGCCCAGGAGATTTTAGTGTAAATGCCAGACACCTGAAAAAAATTATTGGTTTAGGACAAAGAATAGCTTCAAGAGCAACGTACCTTGGGGGAATAATAGTAGTAGCGAACAATAGATCAATCAAAGAGATTCTATCTGATGTGTATTCTCATCTTGAAATTGTATGGAATTCCAATACTGTAGGAAGTATTTCAGACGAAATTGGCCAGGTTACGATACAAAACGTTATCAAAGAACTTATTGAGGAGTTTTCTATGCATAACGATCTAAAAGAGGTTTCTCTTAATGAAGATACTCTTGAACTTGCAAAATATAAGATTCAACGTTATAAAGCCTGATGGAAATAATTTTGTTCTTTAAGTTGTGGTTATGAAAAACATTTTGCTTAGAATGCTTCCAAACGGAAACAAGGCAACAGATCCAGTATGTGGTATGTACGTGTCAAAAGACACCCCTAATGGTGGTACGTTCGAACACAACGGAGAAATTTTTTATTTTTGTGCACCGGGTTGTAGAGTCGCCTTTTCTAAAGAACCACAGGAATATCTATCTGGTAACAAACACATTGATATGTAGCTCATTTACTTTTTAATCAGATGAGCTATACAGCTTAAGTCCAGCAGACACAGACCAAAGAACAATTAATACAAAACTTATTCCTGAAATTTGACTACCAGCTTCAAGGCTTACTAATGGGTTAATGACAATCATAGCCACAACTAAAATCAACCCTTGTAAGATAGCTAGCCAACCAAGAGGAAGAAATGACAACGCTCCTTTAAAATCACTTCCTCTGTAGGCAATGCCTACAGAAATCCAGCCTATTCCAGCTAGTAACGCTGCTAAGCTATTTGCAGCTACTTGAACAGATTGGGTAAATCCGCCGGCAACTTCGATACTTCCAACAATTGCGCAGTAGCGTCTCCAGCTTGTGCACCTGGAAGAGCTGCAAGATATTTTTCGCCCATTTCTGCCATGGCTAAACTTAGACTAAGACTAGTAACCCATATGAAAATCGCAGTGATAATACAAAATATTCCTAGGTTTTCACTATTTCCACCAGCAATCCCTCGGGTATTTAACAATCCTACAGCATGAACAACTAAACCAACACCTACCATAATAGTAGCTATTTGCAGAATATTAACACCATCAGCTGAATTTTGAAGAATAGTTGTTATATCATCTAGCTTTGTATCTAACCCTATTGTGCTTTGCCACAAAATATAGCCAATAATTGCAATTACAATTCCAAGTGACAACGTTAACCCTGCTGCTTTCGAATCCATAATCATCCTCATTACATTCGTCGAACATTACAAGCAATGTAATAAAGTTAAATACGCTCCATTATTCAGGAGCTAATGCCGCATTTAACAAATTCCCTAATTTAGTTAGGAATTCACCTTCTCGTTTTTCCTTAAGATGCGTTATTATTGATTGCTGCCAATCATTAAAAGAAACTTTCAACTCTTGATTTGGTGTAGCTAGAACAGTATTTGATAGGGTTTCATTTGCAAGATTAATCTGCTCTTCAGAATCTGGTTGTCCACTACTGACTGCCTTAACATATTTCCATTCAAAATATGCATCTGCAGTTTCAGCATAAACAGATGCTTCTGCAACTTTAGAAGTTAACTTTGAAACATCCTTCTGCAGTTGGACGATCTTAGACTCAAGATTAACTTGAGTAGTTATAAGATTAGTTAAATCATCACTATGAATTGATGTTTTGCTATCTAGTTCGGATAACTTCTTTGTATTATTAGTTAATATTTTGATAGTGTCAGAAAGATTACTTTTTACCTGTTCCACGTTTTTTACAGAATCTTCCAAGGAGGCTTCTTGTTCTGCTATTTGATTATTTAGTCCTTGAATATGTTTTTCAAGATCATGTTGACCATTAAGTCTTTGAATGAGATTTTCCTCAGCGGCAAGAACTTGAGAAGTAAGTTCTTTTTGATTCTGAATTATTGATTGTTGTTCAATTAATATTTGATCTCTTGATTGGCTCAATGAATTATTGATTGTTTCAATTTCATCCAATTTATCTGACTGAGAAGCCGTTATTTGTCTGGTTAGCGTATTTTCTTGCTCAGACTTTAGTAATGATTGAATATTTTTTTCAAGTGAAGTGGTGCTTATTGAATTTATAGAACTGGACTCAGACAAAGCAGTTAATGCAATAACAAAAGAGAGGATTGCTAACGCTAATGCAATGGAAGGAAAGCCTTTTACAAGAACCGGCCCATAGCCTTTAAAAACTTCAAGAACAACTTTAAACATTTCTGTTCTCCTAATATCTACTTTGTCTAAAGCTCAAGCATTAGCCAGAGCGATTAAACATTAATCGTTACCAGTTTCAATATCATTAATAAACTGTCTGAGTTCATCGGACAATTCAGTAGATCCTTCTGTATCTGAAGAATCTTTGATATCTTCTGCACGGTAATCATAATTTGCCTCAAGTTGTCTCAATAAAGCACGAACCTGAGGATTGCCTTCAACGATTTTATTGAGTTCTATTTGCTGCTGATCAGCCTGTACTGCAACATCTTCTAAATCAATATTGAGTTTGTAAATTGAATTTAATACTTTGAGTAATGTTTCACCTCCACGATAAAACTCCTCTACTCGGACATAAGGAGGAAGTTGAACGATAAGATGCATCATATCAATTCCCCGTGCAGCCGCACGCTCACTTGCAAGAACCATTATAGTAGTGGTGCCACCGTATTTGCTTTCCTGAACTCCAAATGTGTCAAAGGTTTGTTGTATCGTCTTCTCAGTAGTTCTTCCACTCATTTTTAGTGGTCTTGTATGTGGCGAACTTCCATACATGCCACCAATTAGTGCGTACCTTTTAACTCCGAAATAACTTGCAAGGTCAAGAAGGGACTCAACAAACTTTTCGCCATCCCAATGCGGTTCAAGAGCATCAACAAGTATAAAATCTTCTTTTTCTGGTGTTTTGATGTAATTAATAGAAGTATTCGGAACACTTAATGTTCCGTCTTTCTTTCGTTTGGGTCTATATCGAGTAAAATCGTAGTAGATTCCAGGTTTTTCAATTCTTCCAAGTTTTTTTGAGTCGAAAGATTCACCCATGTAATTCAGCGCCATCGCTCCAACATTTCCAACATTGACCCAATCCCGAACAGTAACAAACATATGGGGGTTATCAAGTTGTGGAATTGGTTCTTCTATTCTAAAGCCGCCAAAATCCATTCATAGCTCCTAAACTACTCATTAGTAATTTATTTATCTGAACTGTTTTTTGATCTTCTTTTAGATACAAGTTCTTCGCCTTCTCCTGCTCCCTTTCGAAATTCCTTAATAGCTTTACCCATAGAATTTGCTAATTTAGGAAGCCTAGTGCTTCCAAAAATTAATAGAACTATAAAAAGAACAATAAGTAATTCTGGAAGCCCAATACCTCTTATAAAGTTCATGCTGTTACCTCTTTAAAAAGCTTGATACATATTACTCAAGAACGATTGTACACCCTTATGTCTAATTCTGTCATTTTGATCTATTAAATAGATTAATTAAGGGATAAATTATTAAATATACCTGTATCGTATGGAATAGATACCGATTTTGAGCTTAGGGGAAATTTTATTTCTGCATTTCCCCTAACACCAAAGTTATCATGGTCAAAAATATTTTCTTTTATGTTAATAAAAATTTCTACAGGTGTTTCTGATTCTCTTTTTATATATATCTCTTTATTTAATCCCTGTCCTAGTGATTGTTCTACATTGTCCACAATTGTATAAAGCTCATACTCCAAAGATCGAAGATTTGCACCAAATGGGTTAGAATTTTCAACCATTAAAGTGGCTTCAAGCTTGCCGCCATTTTCGTCAAGTTTTGGTTTAAGATTTATTATTGAAATCGAAGGCACAGTATAGTCTGCTCCAATAAAAGAAATTACATCCTTGTAGTCGTCCGGTAAAAGAATTAAGAAAAACGAACTATTATCTGTTAAAACTTCAGCAGCCTTTGAGTCTTCAAAAGAGTTGCGTGGCCCATCAAAAGGAAGAGATCCAACTAATGCAATAATCGCAACCCAAACTATGGAAGCTGTAAGAATTCCTGCTGTGGCACCTGCAGCAGAGTCAACCCAAGCCAAGAGCATGAAACTCAATATTTTTCTCACTGCATTAGCCAAAAGTACTGAACCTATAAATGTTATTAGAAAAATAACAGAGAAGCCAGCAATAGTAACTATCGAATCGCTTTCAATAAAATTTTCAAGCCAAACCAGCTTGTTGCCATATCGACTAGCGAAAACAACACCTAAACCAATACCAACGGCTGATGATATTACTTTTATAACACCTGTACGCCAACCCAAAAAGGCTGAGATGATTAGAGATATAGAAATTGCTATATCGAGACCTGTCATAATTGCCTCAAAATTGATCTGTTTTACCTGAATTTTATCCTGCAAATAAAATACTTACAAACCTCTGTTGTTTCTTTATAAATTGCTACCAATAATAATTAGCAATCCAGTCAGAACCATAAAGAATCCAAAATTTATTTTTTGTGTGAGCAACAATAAAATTTTCATTGAAGTAATTCCAGTTATTAAACTCACTCCAGCTGCAATCAGTATTTCTTTGGAGACAATAACTTCTCCAATCACTCCCTGGAGCAAAGAAACCCCAAGAGTTACAGGGATGCTCATCATAAAACTTAACCTAAGAGCAGATTGATGGTCTAAGCCTCTCCAGGCAAGGCAACTTAAGGTTAATGCAGAACGACTAAGGCCTGGCAAAATGCTGAACCCTTGGGCAATCCCGGCAAAAAATGCATCTGTTCTCAAAAGATGTTCCTCAAAACGAACACCATTTCGCGGCTTTTTCAATTGAATTAGTCCCGTGAAAAACATTAGTATTCCGATTAACGTCATGGTTTCACTTTCAAATCCAAATGGGATATTCTTTGCATAGGGCATTAGAATTGCACCAACTATTACACTAAACACTGTTGCCAAAAACAAAAAATCGCTTCTTGCAGATTTCTCTTTATTAAAAAGCAAATACTCTCGAATTGTTCCAGTCATTTCTTTCCGAAAAACATAAAAAGCAGCCAACGAGGTGCCGCTATGTAACCACAAAGCATACGAAACTGACTGGCTTAATTCATGTCCAAAAAAAGCAATTGATGCAACAACTAATACTCCCTCAGAACTAATTGGGAGCCATTCGGTAATTCCTTGTAAAAACCCTAAGAAAATCGCTATCCTTAAATCTTTCAAGTTTTTTCCTTTTGCTTATTCATCTTATTCTAGGATTCAGAATTTATTGTAACTGAAAGCAAATCTATTTTGCTAAAAACAGTTGTATAAAATTTAACATTTTTTATAGTTTATTACTCTTGACACGTTTAGTGGATTGGCATAGCATGCTACTACATGTTGTGCATGAGTGATTACTTAGTACAACAAGTTGTGTAAACAAATAGGGAGACCACACTAATGCAATGCCCGTACTGCGGCCACACAGAATCACGAGTTACTGACTCAAGAGATTCAGATGATGGTATAAGAAGACGGCGCGAGTGTTCTCTATGCGGCCTTCGGTTTTCCACATCCGAACGTGTTCAAGCCTCTTCACTAATGGTGGTAAAGAGAGACGGGCACAGAGAAGAATTCGACAGGCGAAAAATACATATAGGAGTTCTTAGTGCATGCACAAAACGACCGGTTACTACTGAACATATAGAGCGCTTAATTGATAATTTAGAAAGAGAGCTTTGGTCTCTTGGAAGAATTGAGATTCCTAGTGGCCTAATTGGCGAGCTTGTTATGGAACATTTATTGCAAATTGATCACGTGGCATATGTTAGATTCGCAAGTATTTACAGAAATTTCCAGGACGTCAAAAGTTTTCAGAAAGAGATCGAAGATATTTTAGATGACGAAACATCGAGTAAAGGAATAAAGGAAACTGATACCTTGGAGCGTACTCAACTAACACTTCCACTACCAGAAAGTATTTCTTTATCTCCAAGAAGGGCTAAACCATCAAAGTAAAACAAATTCATTAATCATTGCTTGGCTTGAGATTATACAAGCAATCAATACCAGAACACGTGAATATCTGTTCTGAATCGATAAAAATACAAAGAGGTAAATCATGCTAGACATCCAAAGAAAACCATTCGGATCTTCAGAAGAACCAGAACCAAACGATCGTGTGCTCGAGTCCTTGAGAAGAGCATTGGAAGCTGCAGATGACCCCGATGTTCGTGCGTCCATAGTTACCGCAATGGAAGCATCGAATTATACCAACGGGTCTTCAGCTAGAGAAATCATTAGTAACGCGATTATTAATGCGAATGCCAATGCTGATGATTACCAAGGAGAACCCGTCATAACAGAAAACGCACGAGTCGTGTTAGAAAAACGATATCTTCTCAAAGACAACGACGGTAATCTTGCAGAAACAGCTACAATGATGTTTAAACGAGTCGCTGACTCAATAGCTAAAATTGATAAACTTTATTTTGAAAGTTCAAAAACCGAATCTGAAGAAGCTCAACTAGACAACTTGGTAAAGTCTACAGCTGATTCCTTTTATGAAATGATGGCTAGATTAGAATTTCTTCCAAATTCACCCACAATGATGAATGCAGGTACGGGAGCTGGAACATTAAGTGCCTGTTTTGTTCTACCCCTTAACGACAGCATGGAAGATATTATGGCCACAGCAACAGATATAGCTATGGTGCAAAAATTTGGAGGTGGGACTGGAGTTCCTCTTTCCCATTTACGCCCCAAGGGTGCTCCAATAGCTACAACCCATGGAAAAGCATGTGGCCCTATAGAAGTTTTAAGACATCTTTCATCAGTATCTACGATGATTACTCAAGGTGGAAAACGTGATGGAGCCAATATGGCTGTAATGAATGTTCATCACCCTGACATTGAAGAATTCATTACGTGCAAGACAGAAGAGGGGCTTATACATAATTACAACATCTCCGTTGGAGCTACTGATGCATTCATGGAGGCTGTTCAAACAGATGGAGAATTAGATATTATTGACCCTGTTACTAACGAAACGGTGGGAAAACGCTCAGCTAGAGAACTTTTCAACATGATTGTTGAAGGAGCATGGAGAAATGGCGAACCTGGGGTAATATTTGTAGACAAGGTGAATTCAACCCATCCAACACCTCATTTGGGTGATATAACTGCCACCAATCCATGTGGGGAACAACCCCTTCTTCCCTACGAGTCTTGCAACTTAGGATCTATAAATTTAGCAAAAATGCTTTCGTATGATGATTCAGGTGGATCGATCGACTGGGAACGGCTGAGGAAAATTGTTCGACTCGCTGTTCATTTTCTAGACAATGTTATAGACGCCAACCTTTACTCCGTACCAAACATTGAACACATGACAAAACTCACAAGAAAAATAGGACTGGGCGTTATGGGATTCGCAGATATGCTCGTTCGTTTGGGTATTTCATATGACTCTGAAGAGGGCATTGAAACTGGCAGAACAATTATGCGATTCATCTCTGACGAAGCTGATATAGCTTCTACGGAATTAGCTTATACTCGAGGAAGTTTTCCTGCGTTCAAAGGTAGCCGGCTAGATTATCCAGGGGCCCCTCCTATGAGAAATGCATGTCGCCTCACCGTCGCACCTACAGGAACAATCTCAATGATTGCTGGCTGTTCTAGCGGGGTAGAGCCAATTTTTGCATTAGCATATAGAAAACAAAATATTCTCGGTGGCGAAACCCTGTACTACATTGATCCTTCACTTGAATCAATCAGTAAAGGCTCTGGATTTCATAGTGTCGAATTAACTGAATATCTATCCGAAGGCAATTCATTACGGGATCATTCTTCGGTTCCCGATTGGGCAAAAGATGTATTCCCAACTGCTCCTGATATCTCTCCCGAGTGGCACGTTAAGATGCAAGCTGCCTTTCAAGAATCAACAGATTCAGCTATTTCCAAAACTATTAATTTCCCAAATGAAGCCTCCCAAGAAGAAGTCAGGAACTCATATCTACTGGCATGGACACTTGGATGCAAAGGAATAACCGTTTATAGAGCTGGAAGTAGAGAAAAAGAGGTCCTAACTGCTGGAACTGTAGCATCAGTATCAGGCAATGGTAATGGTTCTTCTCCACTTGTTCCAAGAATGCGCCCTTCTCGCGTACAGGGAATAACAGAACGGATAAGAACTGGACATGGAAACATGTATATAACAATTAATTTTGATGAGAATGAGAAGCCTTTTGAGCTATTTTCAATGTTAGGAAAAGCTGGAAGTGCGGACTCTGCTCAATTAGAAGCAATATCAAGATTGGTTTCAATGGCTCTTAGAGCTGGCGTTGACCCTCAAGCAGTTGTTGATCAATTACGTGGTATTACAGATGATCCAGTATGGGATAGTGGTGTATTAGTACGTTCAGCACCAGATGCATTAGCACTAGCATTATCACGGGCAATCGGAACGGTTACACCCAATCTGGTTGAAGCACAGTATGAGCTTTTTGATAAAGAATCACCAGAACCCATTGCGACTATAACTCAACCAGAGGAAATAATTGAAAACAATTCCAACTCTGGTTTCTGGAATAATTGCCCTGAATGCTCCGGGCCGCTGGTTTCGCAAGAAGGGTGCCTCATGTGTAGAGAATGTGGTTATAACAAATGTGGATGAAGCGCATTAGCAATCCAAGCTAAGAGTGTCTTTCTATGTCTGGAACCGCTAGGGCGCCCTAGCGGTTCCAGATCGATAGAAACAGATTTAAATCACTTGACACAACAGCAACCCCACAGCTACCATCAATGTTTTAGAGGCCCCGTGGTGTAGTGGCCTAACACATCGCCCTGTCACGGCGAAGATCACGGGTTCGAATCCCGTCGGGGTCGCCAGGAAATTCTGTCATTAATGTTCTTCGCCCATATATACAGTTCGAACTGGGTAGTTAATGACGATTCCATGTTCAGTAAATTTTCCGTGTAGCGCTTTAATAATTTCTGACTGAACCTTGAAAGAAGAAAGGTAATCTCTAGCAGTAACCCAAACCCAAAAGTCTATGTTTGAGTCCCCGAAACGACTAAAGGAAAACCAAGGGGTATCATTAATTGCCTCTGGTAATTCTCGAACAATATTTTGAGCAACTTCTATAGTTGTTTTTTCAACAAATTGAAGGTCGCTCTCATAACTTACCCCGCATTCAATTAACACCCCGATAGGAGCATCAGGATTATTATAGTTAGTAATCATGCTGTCCGAAAGTCGTGAATTAGGTATAACTACAGCATTATTAAATGGAGTCCGTAATCTAGTGCTTCTCCATCCAATTTCTGTAACATACCCGCGAAATCCATTTTCTAATTCAACAAAGTCACCCGGTGTAATTACATTGCCCGAAACCAGATAAGTACCTGCAAAAAAATTACTGAGCGTAGGTTGAACAGCAAGTGCAACCGCCAAACCACCTATTCCAAATCCAGCGAGAATCGGACTTATTGCGATGCCCATATAGTCAAGAGATAGCATTATCGCAAGAATATAAACTGAAATTGTGGTTATTCTTCGAAGAGTGGGAAGAATTCTCGCCTCACCTAAACCTAAGTCTTTGTCTGACCTGTTATCGAGATATCCGCTGAATAACAGACGCAATAGGGCAACTAAGCTTATCGATCCAAGAAAAATTGAAGCTACAACAACAATATTGTTTATATAAGTAAAAAATTCATCCCTCGAATCAATGAAATAATTAAATGCCCAATACAAACCCTGAAGAAACATAATGGCAATCAAGGGCTTTCTAACTGCTCTAACTAGTTCAGCACCAATTCTCTGATTCGTTCCATTTTCAATCAGCCTGGCAACCCGTTTTAGTATTAAATTCATGAGAAATACTAAGAGTAGAAGTGCAAACAAAAAAATGGCCAGTTGAATAATAACAGTCCATCTATCAGAATCGAATAATGAATCTATCGAGATTTCATTCATAAAAACCTCGGCTAAGATTAAAGCCCCATTGTAACCAATACATTGTGTGATTCTTCAGATATAACGAGCCCTGATTCAACAGCTTCTTTATACTTTGCACTTATAGCATTTAATAATTCTTGGGTTGGTGCAATTCCTTGATCCAAATTATTAACAATTGAAGAAATATCATCAAATGCTTTGTCCAGCGACCAATAAAATGAAAGGATCCAAGACAATTCTCTTTCGGTCTGAGGAAAGGGAATATCATTTAGATCAAAAATCGAACTATCAACTTTAGTATATCTTAATATTCCAGCCTTATCCTGACTGTCTTTTCCATAGTATCTGGTTTGTTTCAAAGCAAGAACGCGCTTTTTGTACTCTTCTTTACCATAAATTTCTCTTGGTAACCATTCAGTTCTTAGATCCAGAACTTCCTCGCCGTTATTGTTGATAACAGCAACAGCTACTTCTACACCAAGAAGATCATCTCGTTCAAATTTCAGTGCCCCTCTTAGGAGTGCTTCCTGAAGCATTAATGTAATTTCCCTTGTAATTTTTTTGTACCTTGTTCCTGAAGTTGATTCATTATTATCTGCACCAACTCCCCCAGTATTGAACATAGTAAAACTTTGCTTCATTCCTCCAGATTCAATCTCATTAAGAATTTTGTACATGGCATTAGCATTTTCATCTTCTATGCCGATGATGAAGGGATCGGAAAAATATTCAACATAAGGCCGTCCTATAGCACCAGTTGCAGCACCAGTTTGAACAGCTTCACCGAACATTAATGCTCTTATATATTCCTCACGAGATAAACGTACAAGAGGTGGAAGGACAGTATTTTGCCTCATCACTCCTTGCCAATATATCGCATCAACAGAATTCATTGGAACATGAACAGCATCAGAAACTGAACCACCAGTTACGGAACTAAGAACTTTATCTACCCCTTTTCGTTTAAGCAACCGAGGTCTTGATAAAATCATTCGCATATTTCTAACTGGATTTCTAAGTGTATCAGGGATGCCTGTTATAGGATCAACAGGAACATTTTCCATTATTTCATAAGGATTAGGGTTACCAGGTTCGCCTCTGCAAACGTCATACGTTATTGGATCATCTTCTCTAGTTAAGCCAAATGGAACAGCATAAAAGTTGTTTTCAGTCCCTTCAATACTGTGCGTTATAGTAACATTATTTCCAGATGCAGGTGCCTCTTGTGGTGCATCTATTGGTCGCAACATGATAATATCATCATTCATTGGATAAACTCCTTCTTCAGGATCATCTTCTATTTTAAGGAGTTTAGAGCATTCGCTAGAAACAAAATCTAGCATTATTGTAAGTGTGCTTTTACCATGAAGAGAAGGACCAGGGGTAACAACTGCAATGTTTGCTTTCTTAGAATCGGCACCTCTTACGCGAGCAACACTTAGTGCAGCCTGAATTGCCAGTCCTCCTTCTTGTTTTACCTTAAACATTGCAATGGATAGTGGCCCCATTTTATGTTCCCCAAGATAATCAAAACCAAGGTGGAGTGAGAGTCCTTTTGTAGGTGCTTTAAACACAAGTTGGGTTAAGCCAGCATTTTCAATTTTTTCCCTAAGAGAATTTGGGAGTGGAAGGTCATCAAGCCAATTCGGCAATGAAACTTCCATTATTGATGGTGTTTGAAATTGCCGTTCGGGTGATATATCAAAAGTAAGCTGACGCCACATATACGGCAAGTGTAAATAATGGTCTCCATATAAAAGCTGTCTAGCATGATAAGAAGTATCCGGAGAATCTCCGATTAGCCTGTCAGTTTGAACAACAGTATCACCCCTATCAAATGCATGAGAAAAAGCCCTTGAAATATATGGGAAAATTTCAGCAAAAAGTTTTTGATTTTCCGAGCTGAATGAAAGTGCATCTCTGTTTTGAGGAAAACCATCAACAAAATACTGAGTAAGATCAGGCCGTCTTGCAACACCTAATTGGCTAAAAAACCCAAAGCCACCACTATCGAGTTGTATGCCTGCATCAGGCCAAGCTTTTGTAGCAGCTTTCCCTTCAGAATTAAGTTTTTCAGCCTCCTTTTGAAGTTTTTCAGCCTCATTTAATATGAGTTGTTTTTTATCTTCAGTAAAATCCTGAAAAATTCGTAAGTTTTTTCTAAGCCATTCATCATTTGGGTTATTGTATTCGGTTGTATTAGCATGTCCTGATTTAGCTGTAGCAACTAATTCATCTAATGCCCTCTCAAATTCAGGTTCTACCGTTGGCCCCGCAAGTGTCGATCTTTGTCCATAGCCCCCACCACCCCAGAGCTCAACTGCTTTTTTAGCACTCGACAAAAGTGCACCTCCTGATGCCAAATGTTAAGGGGTATTTATTGGTTATATTCTACTTGTTCAACCATGAATTTTCAAGAAAAATTCATCAATTACCTTAGATATTTTCTATATATGCCAAATGCTGCTACAATCCCAACGGAGTGAACTAATGCCATTTCTTCCAATGTTGTTTACTGTTGGTAAAATTTATCGTGGTTGGTGGGTTCTTGTTGCCTGTTCAGTAATAGGAGCCTATGGTGGCGGCGTCTATTTCTACGGTTTTACAATGTTTTTCAATCCGCTAAAAGATGAGCTTGGTATTACAAGCGCACAAACATCAATTGTATTTTCGTTAACTAGACTTGAGGGTGCTTTCGAAGGTGCAATTGTTGGTTTTCTTATAGACCGATATGGATCACGAAAAATAATGGCCATTGGAATTCCAGTTGCTGGAATAGGATTCATAATCTGGGCAATATTTGTTAACAATTACACAAGCTTTTTATTAGTCTATGTGGGAATAATCGCTATGGGTATAAATGGAGGATTTTTTCATCCTGCTATGGCTGTAGCAAACAATTGGTTTGTAAAGAAACGTTCTACCGCAATGGCTACAATATCCGTTTCGGTAGGTATAGGTGGATCAATTATTGTTCCAGCACTTGCTTTTATTATTGATGGATGGGGTTGGCGAGAAGCAGCTTTGGTAGCTGGAATAGGAATGCTCTTTGTAATTTGGCCATTGACTTTATTTATTCGACATAAGCCTGAGGATTTAGGACTCTTACCAGATGGTGATTCGATTTCGTCAATGTCAGATCAAACCGATAGCGATTCTCTAGGCACTTCATCCGTCTATGTTGAAGAACATAATTTTACTGTTACTGAAGCCTTTCGCACTCAATCCATGTGGTTGCTTATATCTGCAATTACCTTGCGATTCACTTCACATACCGCAGTAATGGTTCATCTGGCACCAATATTACAAGACAGAGGAATGAGTACTGTAGCTGCTGGAGGAGCAGTAGGCTTGTTGGTTTTTGTAAGTATCCCAGGAAGAATGGCAGTTGGCTGGTTAGGTGATAAATACGCCAAAAGAAAAGTAATTGCGATCTTGTTAATTCTTCAATTACTGTCATTAATTATTCTTGCTGAAGCCACAACACTTTGGCATCTATACGCATTTATAGGGCTATGGGCTTTCTCATATGGTGCAGGAATCCTTAATTGGGCAATTGTTGGAGACTATTTTGGCAGAGAGCGATTTGCCACTTTACGAGGATTAATGGGGCTAATTTACTCTGCCGGAGCAGTAGTTGGACCAATTTATGCTGGTTGGGTTTTTGACGAAAAACAGTCCTATACTGAGGCTATTTGGGTGTTTGCAGTCATAACAGCATTAGCAATCTTGTTATACTGGATAGCAGCACCACCTAAACAAAATCAGACGGAATCTTAAAGGTTCAATACAAAAAGTCGCATTAAACAAGGATTTCTTTTACGATATTTAGTATGGATTGATTCTTGTTAGAAAAAATAAGGCAGGCAATAAATGCGAGTTCCAATTTCATGGCTAAGAGAATATGTAGATTTTGAAATTTCTCCATCACTTCTTGCAGAGAAACTTACAATGGTTGGAATGGAAGTAGGAAATATCGAATCTACTGCTGAGAACTGGGAAAAATGTATAATTGCAAAAATTATTGAAATTAACCCACATCCTAACGCAGATAAGCTTCAACTATGTTCGATTGATTATGGTAATGATACGTTAGTCGAAGTTGTTTGTGGTGCTCCAAATATCTTTGTTGGACAAAAAGTTGTTTTAGCTCAGACCGGTGCAAGACTTACTGATCCAAATTCAGGAACAATACAATCTTTGAAACCTACAAAAATTCGTGGGGTGAGATCGGAAGGCATGCTGTGTTCGGCAATTGAGCTGGGAATAGGAGATGATCATTCTGGAATAATGATCTTGCCAACAAATGCCCCCATAGGTGTACAACTTGGAGAATATCTTGGAGACTTAATTTTGGACATCGAAGTCACTGCCAATCGAGCTGATGGCCTTTCACTTATGGGAATTGCCCATGAGGTAGCTGCAATATGCAAAACAAGTGTAAAAACCCCTTCAAACAACTTTGATGCAAGTGGCCCTCCTACAAGGTCATTGGCCTCTGTATCTATAAATGATAAGGATTTATGTAGAAGATACATGGGTGCAGTTATTACAAATGTTGCAGTTAAAGAATCACCGGAATGGTTGCAGCAACGACTTCAAAGTGCTGGAATGCGTTCAATAAATAACATTGTTGATGTTACTAATTATGTGATGCTTGAATACGGTCAGCCAATGCACGCTTTTGATTTTGATAAACTCCCTAACGCGAATATAGTAATTCGCAAAGCATATGGAAATGAAACAATAAAAACATTAGATGGGATTGATAGAAACTTAGAAACATCTATGTTATTGATTACTAATGAGTCAACTGGCCCAATTGCTCTTGCTGGAATAATTGGTGGATATGAAAGTGAAGTTGCTGAATCTACAACTAACATCTTTTTGGAATCAGCAAGTTTTGAACCCTTTTCAACTAGGGCAACCGCTTCTGAAATAAAAACCAGAACTGAGGCAAGCCTACGTTTTGAAAAAGGTCTTCGCCCACACTTGCCACCAATAGCTATGAACCGAGCCATTCATTTAATTTTAGCAACTGCAGGTGGCACAGTTTGTGAAAGCATCATCGATGTTTTTGAGGATTTGCCGGAACCAAAACCCATAACGGTCACATCAGAAGGAATAAAGCGTCTGCTTGGTTCTGATATCCCCATTGATTCGGCTCAGCAAATACTTGAGTCTTTAGGAATGCACTTCAAATCATTAAACAATGATTCATTTCAAGTTGTTCCGCCTCCCTGGAGATCGGATATTAATATTTCTGAAGATGTTATAGAGGAAATTGCTCGAATCACCGGGTATGACTCATTCCCCACAGAGGCTCTATCGGGCGCCATACCATTAACATCGGTTAATCCAACACGAAAAATTAAAGAGTTGGCAAGGGATATACTTGTTTCAAGTGGTTTACAAGAAATTATCAGCTATCCTCTGATAAGTGAAGCTCAAATGTTACTTCTTTCTAACACATCGGGTATACAACTTTCAAATCCCATAAGCACTGAACACGAATATCTTCGAGTAAACATGAGGTATGGTTTACTGAAAACTATTAGTATTAATCATAGGCAACTGATTGAAACCCCCTTGTGGTTCTTCGAAATTGGATCTGTCTACTTAGCTAAATTTCCAGATTTGCCAGACGAACCAAATCATTTAGGTGGGATTATTGCAGGTCAAGGAAACCCTCTATCTTGGCTAAACCAAACAGAAATCCCAGCTTTATTTTATGCAAAGGGAATTGTCGAGTTGCTATCCGAACGACTACAGGTTAAAAACCTAAAATTTGTCCCGAACAATAATGATTTCTTTTCCAATGGTAGCTCATCTCTTATTTATTCTGGGGATCAGAGGGTTGGTGAATTGGGAGAGGTTTCCAACAAAATTCTAGCAGGTTTAGATATCGGTATTTCTCCAGTAGCTTTTTTTGAGTTAGACCTAGAAGCTTTGTTAAAAAACACTCAAGTGGGTTTTCTTTATGAAGCATCTTCTCAATTTCCGCAAGCAATTAGAGATTTGGCATTAGTCGTAAATTCATCAGTCCCTGCTGAACAGGTTTCCAAAATCATCAATGATGGAAAATTGGTTAAATCAGCAACCCTTTTTGATTCTTACCAAGGATCCCAAATACAAACAGGAAAAAAATCTCTTGCATATAGAGTAGTTTTTCAGGTTTCCAATCGGACACTAACTGCAAACGAGGTCAGCAAATCCATTCAAGAAATCACTAATCGTCTCGTAAGTGAAACAGGGGCAACTATAAGAGTATAGCTTTAATATTGTATTTATTATTTAATCTGTGATTAAGTATGCTAAACAACCACTTTGGTTTTGCAAATTATGAGTAAAACGACAGAACATATACACCCATTTGAACCCGATATGCTTAGCGTAGAGGATGCATTAGAAAGAATTCTTGGGAGTTTACGCCCGAATGAACTTCAAAACGAGAACATATTAGATACTTTAGGGCTTATTCTCGGAGAAAAAATCTATGCCCCATTCGATATGCCTCAGGTTGCCGACTCTGCTATGGACGGATATGCAGTCCGGTATCAAGACGTTTCTGAAGCAAATCAGAACACTCCAACATTGTTAAGTGTCATTGGGGAAATTTCTGCAGGAGAAGTACCAAGCATTTCAATAAAGTCAAAAACTGCAGTTAAAATCATGACTGGGGCTATTATTCCTAAAGGTGCTAATGCCGTTGTTCCTTTCGAGTTAACTGATGAATTAATCAGGAAAGGAAATTTGGATCAACAAAATGAAATAGGCATACTTACTACAGTAGGAGAAGGAAATAATATTCGTCCTGCAGGTGAAAATTTTCAAGCAGGGGATTTAATTCTTGATATAAATACGCTGCTTCGACCTGCTGAGATTGGTGTTCTGGCAACAATTGGCAAATCCGAAGTCAAGGTAGTAAGAAGACCAATAATAGGCATTTTAGCAACTGGAAACGAACTTGCTCAACTTGGTCATCAACTAGATCCAGGAGAAATATATGATTCAAATACCTACAGTATTGCTTCTGCTATAAAAAATGTTGGGGCAATTCCTAAAATTATAGGAATTGCCAAAGATACATTTCAAGATACAGAGAAAAAAATTTTATCTGGGTTGAACACTGATATTTTGATTTCATCTGCAGGAGTTTCTAAGGGTGATTATGATATGGTAAAGGATGTAATGTCGAAGCACGGTGCTATCGACTTTTGGAGCATTCGCATGCGGCCCGCAAAGCCTTTGGCATTTGGTATGTTGTCCAAAGAAAATGGTGAATTGATACCATTAATTGGCTTACCTGGGAACCCTGTGAGTGCAATGGTTGCCTTTGAAGAATTTTGTCGTCCTGCTATACTTAAGCTAATGGGTAGAACCAACTTTGAAAGGCCTGTAATTGAAGCAACTTTGATGGATGCTATCCACAATCACGATAGTCGTCGAGTTTTTGCCAGAGTGATTGTATCTAGAACAAATAATGGCTTTGAGGCTAAGCTAACAGGTGCCCAAGGAAGCAATCTTCTTACATCCATGTCAAAGGCAAACGGCTTAGCAATATGCCCAGAAGATGTGAAAATGCTTGACGTTGGTGCACTTGTTAAAGTCAAGATGATAGATTGGCCTGAAGACACGTTATTATAAATAATAATTCGACTGTAATTTCAGTTTAGGAATGAGATGTTAAATTTAGAACAAATGCGTAAGGATTTTCCTATACTAAATCGGAAAGTTCACGGAAAACAATTAGTATACTTCGACAATGGAGCAACTTCTCAAAAACCACGCCAGGTAATTAATGAACTTGTCGATTATTATGAGAATTATAATTCTAATATTCACAGATCAGTACACCTTCTGGGAGAGGAAGCCACTGAAAAATATGAGATTGCAAGAAGCAAAATAGCCTCTTTTATCGGCACCAGTGTTCCTGAATCCATAGTTTTTGTTAGGGGAACTACTGAAGGCATAAATCTAGTAGCTAGTTCATGGGGGTCGATGAATATATCAGCTGGTGACGAAATCCTGCTGACCCCTATGGAACATCATAGCAATCTGGTTCCATGGCAACTTCTTGCTGAAAGAACTGGAGCCCAACTTAAATTCTTTAATCTAACTGAGGACGGTCAATTAGATCTTTCCAATATGGATTCACTAATTTCGCCCAATACCAAGCTGGTAGCATTGACAATAATGTCTAATGTCTTAGGAACAATTAATCCTGTAAAAAAAATTATTGATGCTGCGCATTCCGTCGGCTCTATAGTGGTTTTAGATGGTGCGCAAAGTGTGCCACATATGCCAACAGATGTAGTCGACTTAGATTGTGACTTTCTAGCATTCTCAGGACACAAAATGCTTGGCCCTACAGGAATCGGGGTTTTATATGGTAAGAAAGAAATCCTTGACGAAATGAATCCCTACATGTTTGGGGGGGAAATGGTTCGGCAGGTCTCATTAGAAAAAAGCACCTGGAACGATTTGCCATATAAATTTGAAGCGGGAACGCCAAATATCGCTGATGTAATTGGTCTTGGTGCTGCAGTAGACTATCTTCTTAAAATTGGATTAAAAAACATACATGATCACGAAATCTCCCTAACCTCATATGCATTAACTAAACTAGAAGAGTTTTCTGACAGAATGAAAGTTTTTGGTCCACGTGATACCAATTTACGAGGAGGAAACATCTCTTTCCATTGTCGTGATATTCACCCACATGATCTTGGAACATTTCTTGATCAAGAGGGAATTGCAATTCGTGCAGGGCACCATTGCGCAATGCCTTTGATGCACTGTCTTGAGGTTCCAGCTACAGGACGAGCAAGTTTTTATCTTTACAATACCCATGACGAAATTGACTTTTTTATTACCATTTTGGGTAAAGCGCTAAACTATTTCGAAAAATAACTTGAAGAAGGCCAAATATGATTAGAGAGTTGTTCGGGAAAGCCCCTCAAATAGATTCTAACGCATGGGTAAGTGAGGCTGCATATGTTGCAGGAGATGTTCAAATTTCAGAGGGTGCCAGCATATGGCCAGGAGTCACAATTCGAGCAGACACAGCTACCGTTTATATTGGGCCTAATGTCTCTATTCAAGATAATGCAGTGATTCATAATGGTGAGTTTGATCTCGTTATCGAGAAAGGTTCCATAATAGGACATGCTTCAGTGATTCATTGTAAAAGAATCGGAAGTAGCGTTTTTATAGGTAATAACTCAACAATATTAGATGAAGTAGAAATCAACGATGAAGCATATATTCATTCAGGAAGCGTTGTTCCTCCGTCAACAATAATTCCAACCAAAACGGAATTTGCAGGTGTGCCAGCAAAGGAAGTAGGAAAAGTTACAGCTGACTTGTCCGAAATATTAAAGTCAATGGTTGTAGAATCTCAAAAACTAGCTGAAAAGTATAAAAAAGCTGGATTATAATCCTTGCTAAGATTATAAGTTAAATTAGATATTACATACTTAAAAACTTGATTATTAACATGTATTGGTAAATATGGGACTTTGGCGAGATTTTCAAACCAGTGGAGGACGAGTAGGGGACCTTAGGGATTGGTCCGGCGAGATGTATCCCGGAACACCACCATCAATGCTTATTGATACTTCACATACTTTTAAAGCGTTTATAGAAACAAATAAAGGAATACTAGTTTTTCAACTATTTGCCAAGTCTGCACCTATAACTGTAAATAATTTTGTTTTCCTTATCAGGGAAGGTTTCTATAATGGTCTTTGGTTTCATCGGATTATCCAGGACTTCCTTATCCAAAGTGGTGATCCAAGTGGTTCAGGCTACGGAGGAACTGGATATACCTTTGAAAATGAACCCATAACTCTAGAATATACCCGTGGGAAACTTGCTATGGCAAATGCTAGGGCTAATACAAACAGTAGTCAGTTTTTTATTTTACAGAGAGATACTCCAAGCTTACCAAAACAATACCCTATTTTTGGAGAATTAATTGAAGGATTTGATGTGCTGGACGATCTTGCTCAAACACCTGTTGCATCAAATTCGTTAGGGGAAATATCACGACCCACTGAGGTAGCGTTAATCAAAAAAATATCAGTTGAAGAAACCGTGTAATGTCTGGTGGCGCATACGGGATTCGAACCCGTGATCTCCGCCTTGAGAGGG
>CEUZ01098772.1_pt1 | contig 29092 bp, 30 predicted proteins | sample 361511 | NCBI WGS metagenome assembly CEUZ01 (sample SAMEA2622822, study PRJEB7988) | marine metagenome | biome: marine biome (ENVO:00000447); feature: surface water layer (ENVO:00002042); material: "saline water (ENVO:00002010), including plankton (ENVO:xxxxxxxx)" | depth 5 m | reverse complement strand
GTTATGAATTTTTTATAATCTCCTGTTAATTCTTTCAAATATGTTTCGTGAGGAGTAAAATGATCTTCAATAGATCTTTTTTCTCTTCCAACAACAAAACAATAATCTCGGAAACTCATTGAATATAGCTGCTCATAGATATATTGTAACAATGGCAAAATAACCCTATTCTTTGTGAATCCTTGAGAAAATATTGGCATCATCTCTTTCGGCATTTCCTTTGTAAATGGGAGTAATCTGGTACCTTTTCCTGCTGCAGTAATTACTACTTTAGTCACAAAAATCCATTCTTAGTCCTATCATTAAGTTTTTAAAATTTTGGAATGAAAGCTATCATTACAAAATTATAATAGGTAAAAATAGGTTCAAAATACAAGCATCTGTGATATCAATGTCCAATCCAAAAATTATTATGAATAATCTTGATGATGTGATAAAGTCATTAGAATTAAAAACACTTCGTGTTTGTGTTATAGGTATAGGTAGAATAGGCCTTCCTACTGCACTATCTTTTGCTAAATCTGGTCTAAATACTATTGGAGTTGATATCAATAAAAAACTGATTGATAATATTAATTCTGGAAAATTTCCATTAAAGGATGAACCAGGATATGGTGAAATATTTGATTCAGTTTTGGAAAATAAAAAATTCTCAGCAACAACAAAAATTGAAGATGCAGTACCAACCTCAGATCTAATTCTTCTATCATTACCAACTCCCATGGATGAAAATAATGTACCAGATTATTCTGCTTTAAGAAGTGTTGCTTCACAATTATCCAATTTACTATCTCCAAATTCTTTAGTTATTGTTGAAAGTACTATTGAACCTGGATTTATCGAAGATGAAATGGTTTCAATAATATCTAGTTCAGAAAAATTGGAGGTAGGAAAAAATTTCTTCATAGGTGTATGTCCTGAAAATGCAAATCCAGGTGAAATCTTACATGATTTTACAAATCTACCTAGACTAGTTGGAGGAATTAATAAAGATATTACTGATATCATTAAAAAAATCTATAATTTTGTTTTTTCTGTAGAGCTAGTAGAAATGCCTAATTGTAAAACTGCTAATGCTGTTAAACTAACAACAAATGTCTTCCGTGACATAAACATCGCATTTGTGAGTGAATTATCTTTAATGTTTGAAAAGATTGGTATAGATACAAACAAAGTTTTAGAGGCAGCGAAAAAGAAATATAATTTTCAAGTTCACTATCCAGGAGCTGGTGTAGGTGGACCATGTTTGCCCATTAATTCTTATCAACTGCTAAATACTGCAAAAAGACTTGGAAGTAATCTAAGTATTATTGAATCTGGTAGAAAAGTTAATGAAAAAATGCCACAACATGTTATTGAATTAACTCTTAATGCTTTCAATCAATGTAATTTATCAATTGAAAACAGTTCGATTTTAATTCTTGGAATTTCTTACAAACCGAATGTTAAAGATATACAACTTACTCCTGCTGAAGAAATAATTAATAAATTAAAAAATCTAGGTGCAAAAATCCATATCTATGATCCTTATTTCAAAGAAATGGATGTTTTTGGTTTTAAAGCTGAAAAAAATATTGATGCCATGATATCAGAAATGGATGCTGCAATTATTGTAACCGGTCATGATGAATTCAAAAATATTGATATAACTACTTTTTCTAAAATGAAAAATTCGATCTTAATTGATACTAGAGGAATAATTGATCCTTTGTTGGCTAAAAATAATGAATTAATTTTTAGAGGATTGGGTCGTGGATAATACTAGTATTTCTGTGAATACTTCTTCATTAGTAAATATTTTGACATTAAGATATGATTCTGGAATAACCCCTAACTTACCAAAAATCAATCATACAAATTTTTCAAAACATGACTCAGAACCTAGTTTGGAAAAAATTGAACAACTAATTGAAAAAAACATCCGTTCTAAAATCCCTTCAAATGTAGATTCAATTTCAATTGCTTTGAGTGGAGGAGTAGATTCAACATTGATTTTGGGGCTAATACGAAAAATTTTCCCCAAACTTAAGATAAATGCCATTTCTGTAAAATTTCAAAATAGTGTTGATGAGTCCTTACCTGCATCAAAAATTGCAAATTTTTTGGATGCAAAGCATCATGTCATTGAAATTAAAAATTACTTACATGAATTGCCAAAAGCCATTAGTATAATCAAACAACCATTCTGGGATACACACTGGTATTACGTTACTAAAAAAGCAAAAACATTATCAAAATTTTTAGCAACGGGTGATGGTGGGGATGAAATCTTTGGCGGCTACACATTTCGATATAAAAAATTTCTTGAATTAACATATGATAATTCAAGTGTAGATGAAAAAATTACTGCATATTTGAAATGTCATGAGAGAGATAGTGTTCCTGATCAAGATAAAATTTTTCATAAAAATATTAAATTCTCTTGGAACTCAATACACAAAACACTATATCCTTTTTTTGATAATGATCTTCAAAGATTGGATCAAGTTATGTTAGCAGATTATAATGGTAAATTATTATATAATTTTTCAATTGTGAATAATTCTCTACAAAAATATTTTAAATTGGAGTCAATTTCTCCTCTCTTATCTGAAAATTTAATTTCATATATGATTCCATATAAAATACATTACAAATATAATTCTCAAAATAATGTTGGAAAATTACTTCTAAGAAAATTATTAAAAAAATATAAACTTGAAAAATTCATGACTAATGAAAAGCTTGGATTTAACGCAAATACGGTCGAATTATGGAATTCATATGGAAAAAAACTGTGTGAAAAATATCTGATAAATGGTGAAATCATAAAAAATAATATTATAAATCAAAAATGGATCGAACAACATATTGATAATGAATGTTTAGAAATTAAATATGTGAATAAATTCCTTGGTTTATTGGCATGTGAAATCTGGTATCAATTATTCATCACAAAACAAATGAATCCAAACACCAAATTATATTAATTATTTAATTAACTCTGTCATTAGATTTACTAATTTTTCTACCGCTCTTTCATTTGAAAAATTCTGAATTGCATACTCTCTACCTGACTCTGCAATAATTTTCCATTTTTCATTATCTGGGTCAGATAAATAATCTTCAAATTTTTTTTCATAATTCTTCTCATTGATGAAAATTGCATTTTTATCGTCAGTATATCCCAAATATTTTCCTCTATTCTTGTCTGTAATCTCCATAAATGTTAAACAACCTGCAGCAGGAATTTCCCAATATTTGATGGTTGGAAAATTCGTTGTTGCGGCTATTGATGATTGATATTTTTGCAACAATACGGGATACTTATCGGCTATAAAATCATGATTTAGTGTTGGTGTGTAGTCTACATACGGAATACTTGAACACATCGTACGTAATTTATATTCAAAAATTGTTTCTCCGTGACTAGGTTTTTTAAATTTCCATTTCAATTTTTTACTAAAATTCTTATGTGCAATAGCACCAGTCAATAAAATTTTGTTCTTTATCCTATTATGAAATGGAGAAATATTTTGATATAATGATTTTTCAAGACCAAAGATAATTGTTTTGTAAGGAATTTTTTTTGGGTAAAATTCATAAAAATAATCTTCATGTATAAAATTAAAATAATAATCTATTTTCCATTTTTCATGAAATTCAATTTGATTATATCTCTCTGCTGAATGAGGATCTCCGGTTCTACAAATTACTGGGATTCTAACATCTTTTATACCAATCAATTTTTCCGGTGTTGCATCTGTATTATTATTTGCTAATAGAATAACATCTATCTTCCCCTGTAATTTTCTACAATCAAATTCATTATCTGTTGGAAATAATTGCACATCCAAAGAATCATTCTCTAATAATGATTTTAAAAAAAAGTAATAAGTTGTATTATCAAAATGTTCCTTATTAAAAAATGTATAATTTTTTTTATAAATTAATGCAACATTGATTTTTTTCCTCACGAAAACTAATTATGAAATATGATTAAATACATTACGTAGTAATTCACTAGAAAACATTTTAGGTTAAACCGTATTCATGAAATTATTGAATAAAAATATCGTCGCTGGATTAGGTGAAATTGGAAGTCCAATTCAAAAATTATTGTCAAAAAAATCAATTACCATTGGTTATGATATAAATAAAAATTTGATGGATTTAGAAAAATTTAAAAAATTTGAAACTAGTAAAACTAAATTTCTTCATATTTGCATCCCATTTTCAAAAACATTCATAAAAACTACAAAAAATCTTAACAAAAAATTTAATCCTGAGATTATTGTAATACACAGTACAATAAGCCCAACAACTACAACTAAACTTCAATCTGAATTGAATGTACCTGTTATCTATAGTGCTACTCGTGGAGTTCATAAAAGAATGCTTCGTGATTTAAAACGATATACAAAATTTTTTGCAATTTCTGATATTGCACCCAAAAAACAATTCGCTATAAGAGAGTTCAAAAAACATATGACAAATAATGGTGTAAAAACAAAACAAATGTCAAAACCTGAAACACTCGAATTAGGAAAAATCTTATGTGATACTTCGTATTTGGGGTGGTTAGTAAATTATGCTCAATTATCAAATATGATTGCAATTCAGTATAATGTTGATTTTGATGAAATGTGGACTTTTTCTGATGAAATTCATAAATTTTTGAACAATCGGCCAAAGATGTTCCCTGGATTTATTGGTGGTCATTGTGTCATTCCAAATCTAGATCTATTACATAATCAAACTCTAGATCTAATTAAAAAAATTAATAATAATTATGGTAAAAAAGTTAAAAATTCAAAAAAAATTCAAAAAAGACACATAAAATAATTCATAATTAAATTTTATATATCAAATAATTTCCAAGAAAAATTGTTAATCATTTCTCAAAATGCAATAAATTATGAATTAGGAATACCTAAAGATACGGTATTAAGAATTAATCTAGCTTGGTGTAACAGTATACCTGAATTAGAAAACATTCTGAAAAATCATCAAGAAAATAAAATTTTTGTTGATTTGCCAATTGGACGAATAAAACCTCCAAACAATCGTTATACATTACAAGAAATTGTTCCTCTCTTTCAAATCTATAAAAATATACATTATTTTGCAGTCTCAAATGTAGAGAATGATTCTGATCTAAATGAATTTCTAGAATTGATTCCCAAAAATATTACTATTGTTCCAAAAATAGAGAGTCCACAAGGTGTTAAAAATATAGAAAAAATTATTAAAAAATTAGATTATGATCAACGAATTGTTATGTTAGATCATGATGATCTATTTTCGAATATCAAAAAAGAAAATGAAGATCCATCCAATTTTCAAAAATATATTAAATTATTAATAGAAAAATGTAAAGAAAACAATGTAAATCTTTTACGAACAGTAGGGGTTGTGTTTAGTGATGATGAAAAACGTGAAACACAATACATAAAATAATTTTCTAATATAATTATAAATTAATAAAATTACAATTATTTGTTTTTGTATCAAAAACTAATACTGACGCTTCTCTAAAATAATGTGGTATTGTATAATAGGTTTCAGAAGGTCTATGGGCCGTACCTGGATTTAATAAAATAGTACCTTTTTCTCCTCTTCTAATTTCTCCTTCTCCTGGATCTTTTTGATGTGAATGTCCATAAACGTACACATCTAATTTTCCAGAATTCATCATTTTCTTTGATTTTTTTATAACATGACCATGATAAACCCCAAATCTTAGTCCATCTAGTTCAAATTTTCCAACATCGTCAAAAAAATTACCCCCAATAAATTGAAATGCCTCCTTTAAGCCATTTTTCTCACCATCATTATTTCCCATAACCCCAAAAAATTCTACACCTTTGTCGGTTAATCTTTTAAATTCTTTAACAATTGGAGGCGAAATTATATCTCCTGCATGTATCACTGCTTCTACTTCATTTTTGTCAAAAATATTAATCGCTTTATTTGTATATTCTACATCATCGTGTGTATCTGAGATTATTCCAATTTTCATATCTTCTTTCTATTAATTCCAAGTTTATACTTTTTTACAAAAAATATTCATCATTGTATTATCACTTAACACTTTCTCAAAATCATCCATCATTATTTTCTCATATTCATCATTTTTACCTTGTATGAAAAAACCAAAACTGAATTCTTCTAGATATTTTAACATTTTTTTATAATTTGAATTGTTATCTTCTAATGCATCTTTGTTAATTTCTGTTAGTATTTTTAATTCATTATTTGCTGATAATATATCCTCCATACCTTCTAATGCCTTTCTTTCAGAACCTTCGATATCCATTTTAACAAATGAAATTTTTTTAAGAAGTGAGTTTTCATTAAAATAATTATCAAGTTTTATTGTTTGTGTTCTTATTTCCTTAAATTCTTGTGAATTAGTTTTTTCTGGCTTGAAAATTCTATTTGCTCCGAATGATTTTTGTCCAACATACAGGATACAATCCTCTTCTTTATTAGACACTGCCTTAGGAACAACAATTACATTTTTGTATCCATTTTCAACTATATTTTTTCGTAAAAGTTCTAGATTTCTTGGTTCTGGTTCAAACGCAAAAACTTTGCCATTTGGGCCTACTAGTTTTGCCATCATCAAAGTATAATATCCTATATGTGCCCCAAGATCAATAACTATCTGATCTTTTTTTACATATTTCATTAAAATTTTTGTATTATCAATTTCATAAATCCCTCTAATTGATAGTCCTAAACCATCATTTGGATGTAAATACATTTTTCCAGCCCATACGTCAGCTGTATCAGATTTTAAATTTGTTTCAATTTTTTTTACAGCAGAATCAATAATTCTATATTTTTTCCCATATCCTTTTCCTTTACTTAATTTACTAATAATTTTCAGATATATTTTGATAATTTTTTTTTTCAATCTAATACTCCATCTAATTTTTGTAATATATGATTATTTTTACCAATCAAATCTTTTACCAATTAATTTGTAGAGACTTTCATTATATGGTTTATAGAACTCTTCTAATCTACTTCTTGTATCAGATTTCATTTTTTCATATTTTGATCTCTTCTCAAAAAATACTTGATTTGAATAAAATTTTGGAAGATTTAAAAAATTGCAAATTGATTCTTGAATTTTATTTGATTTATTCATCAAATCATTTGTATTTAAGATCAAAATTTGATTCCTTGGAAACAATTCGTACCACATCTCTAATTGAGTTACATAGATCCCTCTTGAAATAATTGAACTTGAATGTGAAAATTTTGAAATATCTATTGGGTCATCCATTAATTCTTGAATCTCTTTTTTAACATATGTCTCAAAATTAACATCTAATTCCTCATTTCTAATCTTATTATTAAATTCAGAAAATGCCCTATCAACAGGATTTCTCAAAATTACAATTAGTTTTATCTTGGGTAAATACTTCTTAATACGATCTCTAGATTCTATATTCCAAAAATAAAATGGTGTATCCTCTCCTGTAAGTGAGATTCCTTTCTTCTCTTTTACCATCTGCATTTGTTTTTTTCTAGGAAACATTGATCTATACCAATTAAATCCTAAATGAAAATTAGAATCAAAAAAACCAATTTCATCATATGATGCTGGTAAAATACATGGATGTTCAGACATATACTTGTATAATGATGTTGTACCACTTTTCATTGCTCCGATAATGATAAAATTTGGTAGAACTCTTAGTGAGCCTGTTAATGCATAAAAATGCCTTTGAAAAATTTGATATCTAAAAATCTGATAAATTTGTTTTATTTTGTTCACTGTGATCAATAATTTATTTATTTTTTGTAACTTCTTCTTGTGTTTCTGTTTTAATATATTTTAATTCTAATTTATTTTGCATTGTTCTTTTTTTCATAATATCTTTTATTGAATTTAATTCCTCCATGTACTCTTCAATTCTCTTTTCATCAACAGATTCTTTTTGTTGATTTTTTAGAACCAACAAATTACTCATTATAACATATGTCTTTAAAATCATTTCAGAATTAACCGTTCTCCTTATGGCATAAGGATTAATCTCAAAATTTATGTCAATTTGAGCTCTCCTCTCACGTGAATGAAAAATTCTATATCCTACACATGTGCATAAGATGAATACTGACACTGAAAAAATTAATGCAAATGTAAAATAATTTGGAAAAATTATTTGTAAAAATTGGTAATCATCTATTACAAAAGCGTACATAACAGTTATGAAATTAATAAATGCAAATATTATAGCAAAATATAGTTGCCAACCTAACTGTAAGTAATACCAAGATCTAAAAATCTTATCACCTAATTTCATAGGGAAAAGTTAGTTCAGACCTATATCAGTATCACTAATTTTGGCTTCATCTGTATTTAGAGGATATATTCCTTAGTGAAATTGATATATATCATACATAAGAATGAAATATGAAAAAATCAGATGTAATGTACCGACTTTGGTATTATTTTAGAAATGGTTGGAGTATTTATTTTGCATTTATTTTTGGTGCTATTAACACATTAGTTGTTACATATTATTTGGCGATTGAGAAAGCTCCTGTACTAAATAGCATATTTCCATCATTTGGTTTTTACGTTTTATTTGCTGGACTAGTTGGTATTCCAATCTTGACATTGATAGGATGGACTCATTGGAAAAAATCTGGAGCTCGAAGAGCGGAAGTTGATGTTAATTACGAAGCAAATCCATATGAGGCAAGAGCTATGGTTAATTCTGAAATGATTTTAAAATTAAGTTTACAGTTAGCTGAATTAGTTCTAAAAAATCAACAAAAAGAATCTGTTGATGAAAAGAGAATTGAAGAAATAATTAAGCAAATTCGGAATATTGAAGAATTTTCTAGTAAAAGAACTATGTCGAACAAATTAGACATTAAGTACATTCGAACTGAGACCCAAGAAAGAAGTGATAAATAATGCAGAGCTATATCGGTGTTGGAATTGGAAAATATATTGAAGATGAATTTTTAAAATCAAAAAAATCTATCATGATTTCAAGTCCTGTTATAACAGAAACGTTTGCAAATAATTTGATAAAATTGACAGAAAAAGGAATTCATATCAAAATTGTTACTAGTCCAAGGATCAATGAAGAATCAGAGAAATCAAATATTTTACTACAAAATTTTTCTAAGAAAAACAATAGCAATGACTTTAGTAATAAACTTGAAATAAAAATTATAGATAATAAAAAATTTCCAATGAATCATGCAAAAATGTATCTTATTGATGAAAAAATTGCAATAATTGGTTCGCTTAATCTGACTGAAGAACACTTCTGGAAATACATAGAATATTTGTGGGTAATGGATGAACCTAAGTTTGTTAATCAAGTCAAAAATGATTTTGAAAAATTATGGACCTCATTTAGTTATATAGAAATTGATACAAATGAAAAAAGTGTCAAAACTAAAAATTTTATAAGAAAAATTAGAAGAAATCTGTAAGTTGTCTATAAAAAATATTTATCGAAATTTTAGATATCTAGTGCTTGATAGAAAATTTAAAGGAATTACTGCCTCGCAAAGAAAATTGCCTGATTTCTTAGTAATTGGTGGAAAAAGATGTGGAACCACTACTTTATTCGAATTTTTAAGACAACATCCAATGATAGCTGAACCTGTGATTGATCATATGGGATTCTTTGATGATAATTATTCTATAGGAATTAATTATTACAAATCATTTTTTCCAATAAAAAATGAAGAAAATTCAAAAAAACTGGATTATGATGTTACTACGTCATACCTAACTTCTCCATTTGTAGCAGAAAGAGTTGCAAAAGAAATGCCAAATGTAAAAATAATTGTTCTACTAAGAAATCCTACATCGCGTGCATGGTCTGATTATAACGCATCACAAAAAAAAGATGCATCAGAAAAAAAATTCCAATCATATATTGACAACGAATTGGAGGAATTAAAAAAAAATAATTTTGATGATAAAGTTATTAAAAATGCTTATGATATGTCCGAACCATTTTCTAATTTAATCAAAAAAGGTTTGTATGCTGTATATCTTAAAAAATGGCTAAAATTATTCCCTAGAGAAAATTTTCTATTTATTTTTACAGAAAGTTTCTCTAAAGATGAGAATAAAGTTTTCAAACAAATTTTCAATTTTCTAGGATTAAAAAATTTTGAAATCCAAAAATTACAACGTATGTCTAAAGGAAATTATGAGAAATTGAATCCAAAAATTCAAAATAAACTTGATTCATTTTTTGAACCATACAATGATGATTTATTCAAATTAATCAATCAAAAATATGATTGGTAATTTTTAATTAATTCTTCTCGAAATAATATCACTGTTTATTCAAATGTGGTTTTATTATCTCTAAGAAATTCTTTGCAACTTTTTCCCAATTGAATTGTTCACTTACAAAATTTCTACCTTCTCTACCCATCTTTTGAGCTAAATTTTGATCATCCAGAATTTGTCTCAATTTTTCTATAATATCGTCTGCATCGCCTTCTCTAACTAAAAATCCTGTTTTGCCATCAACCATCATTTCTTTATCTCCTCCAACATCTGTAGCAATTACTGGTTTCTCCATCAACTGTGCTTCCTTGAGAGTTAATGGGGCAAGATCCATACCTGTAATCAATGCATAAACATCGATTGATTCTAAAAATTTCCTTACTTCATTAGGATACTCCATTCTACCTAACCAATTGAAATTTTCAAATTTATTCAATCTTTCAATAATTCTTTTTCTATATTGTCCGTCCCCTATCCAATAAAAATGAACATCTGGCATTTTTTCTAAAACTTCTTCTAAAATTAAAAGCTCTTTTGTTTTTCCCCACCAATTTGCATCTTGTACTAATCCTACACATGGATGTTTTAAGTTAATTTTTTCTGTATGATGCCAACGCTCAGAATCTATGCCTTCCAAAAATACTCCCGTATGCTGATTTGGATATTGTTCTTTAACCACATCTTCTAAATATTTACAAATTGGTAAAATTGCTGTAGAATTTTGAAATACTTTTTCAGAAATTCTATTTCTTAACCACAACACTATCCTTGTTTTGAAATTATTTCCTAGTGTTTTCATTCCCCAAAAATATTCTTGCCAATAATGTCCTCTCAAAAGAACAAATGTTGGAATTCCAGCATTGATTGAATGTATTGCAAAATGTGTTTGTCTATCCGTAAATACTGCATCTGGTTGAAATGTTGCAATCAATTCTTTGAATTTCTTATCTCCATTTACCCATTCTGAAATATTTTTACTTGGAAATCCTCTACTGAATTCTATATCGTGAACTAATTTCACTTTTACATCTTGTTTCTCTAATTCGTCCGTAAATTCTTTCAAATGAAAAAATTTTCCTAAACTTCCATATGCTATTAATAATTTCATTAAATCTACAGAAATTTGTTCTAATATTAAATTCGCTATTTATTATCCAGTTTTAACAACAAATCTTACTAGTTATTAGAATATTTTAAAAGGACGTAGAATCAGATTTCATATGTCCAAACCAATAAAAATCTCTCTAATATTAATAGCCGTATTTCTCTTTGGAACATTTGTTGGTTTTCTCCTTTCTGATACTTCGATTTCTGACTTAAATTATAACACAAATGGTACTGGACAATCCACTCAAAATTTGAATTCAATTAACATAAATGAATATGTAAAATTCTCAAATATTGAGGACATTCACAAAAAAAGACTGGAATTAATAAACTTCATATGGAAATCTAATTCTCTACCTTCTCAACAACCTGTAGTTGATACTAATTTCAATGATGATCGATTCTCTGATCTTACTAATTTACAAAAAATTGAAAAAATAACCCTTGAGATGGATCATGGATTCATCTCTCAATCTTACTTATTTTTACCAGACAACGCTAATGGAAAACTGATTATTTATCATCAAGGTCATTCTGGTGGTTTCATTAATGGAAAACAAACAATCCAGGACTTTCTTAATGCTGGTTTCTCAGTAGCAGCATTTTCAATGCCCTTACATGGATTGAATAATCAACCCACTGAAAATATTCCCAATATTGGATCTGTAAAATTTTTTAAACATAATCAGTTTGTATTACTTGAATCTGAAAATTTCTCTAGTCTCGAATTATTCTTTTCTCCAATTAACTCTACTCTAAATTATCTGGAAAATCATCATTCATTTGAAGAATTTTTCATGGTTGGAATATCTGGTGGTGGTTGGACATCAACAGTATATCCTGCTTTAGACACACGTATCTCAAAATCTTTCTCAGTAGCAGGATCATTGCCATTGTCTCTTCGAAATGTTATTGACGATGTAGGTGATTATGAGCAATTTCATCCTGAATTATACTCTATAGCAAATTATTTTGAACTTTATGTACTCAATTCCACTGGAGAAGAACGTGAATTTTATCAAATTTTTAACAAAAATGATCCATGTTGTTTTGCTGGAGACGCGTATAAGATTTATCATGAACCTCTCAAAAAATTTGTATCACAATTTGATTCAGGAAATTTTGACATAATGATAGATGATTCACATAAAGAACATAAAATATCAAAAAATACAACTGAATTTATTATTCAGCACTTGTTGAATTCATAATTAGTACTAATTCATCTTATCAAATTCTTCATAATTAATTTTGTAAATTCTTACTTTACTCTCAAAATCTCTCGTTTTTGAGTCAAATTCTAGTTCTAGATATGGATATGAATCTGGTTTTTGATATACATCATCTAAAAATTTAGTATTGTTACTTTCATAAATTACTAAATGACTGAGACCAATATCTCGTGTATCAAAAATGAAATCCTCAACACTATGAAATTCATCATATGAGAATTTTTTTGTAATCGATATTACGCCTAACTCTGGATCAACTGGTAATGATTTAGGCCATTCTTTTTCTAATTCCGCTATTTTAATGAATGACTGTCCATCAAAACTATTCACTCCGGTTGCACTGTCTACTAAAATTTTAGCAAGTAAATACTTCTCAAATCTAATTGTATTATCATCGTCTATTGCAATTAACGATAATACTAGAATACTTACTATGATTAATAATATTGGTATCCAAAATCTTTCAGAAAAACCACGTATTTTACTAAAACCAAAAACGCTAATTACACAAAAAATTGGAATTATCTGAAAAAGATATCTTGGATCCAGAAAATCTCTACCAAATGCATAAAGTGCAGGAATTATCATAAAACTAAAAATTATTATTAATAATGGCCCATCTTTATTTTCATTCTTAAAAATTCTAAATATACCAAATGGAATAAAAATTATCAGTAGTGGCAAAGAAATCCATCCCAAATATTTTAATGTATTTGAAATTAAATTAACAAAAAATGAATTCCAAAAATTATTTTGAATATACTGAGTATCATTCGAATTATTTGAAATATTATTAGTTGAAGATGAAAAATAATCTTCTATACCTGTAAACAAATGACTAGTAAATCCATTAATTCCGCTAGTGTCTTCTCTTACAGTTCCAACAGAAAGAATTATCAGGCAAAAAATTACAAAGTATACACAAAAATTTCTTATAACATTTTTACTTTTCTTGAATTTTAAAAAATAAATTATTGATATTGGAATAATCATCAATAATCCTTCATAACGAACAATTGATAATATTCCAATTAAAATAAATGCAAAAATATAGTTTTTTTGGTTTTTAGTGAAAATTATTGCTAAAACTATTGAATTTAACAAAATGAATAATGGTTCTGTAATACCTAATGTTGAATTTAAAATTATTCTTGGATCAAAAATAAATAAAGATCCGCCAATAACTGCAAATTTCTCTGAGACAAAATTCCTACATAGATAAAAAACAGGAATGAATGTTAGTGCAGAAATTATGACACTTAAAATTTTTTGTAAAGCACTAAGTGTAACAAAATCAGTTTCTTTAAAAAACATAAAGAAAAATGAAAGAAACCATGACCATCCGTCATTTGTTTCTAAAACATGTTTAGGAATCCCTCCTTCTGTGACTATTTTGTATGCAAATGTGTAATAATCTGTAGCATCAACAAATATTGGTATATCAAAATCTAAAAAAATAATTCTTAGAAGAATTCCAATAGAAATTAAAGTTGAAAAAATTATTATTAATTTGTTTTTTGAATTAAATTCAAATTTTAAATTATTATTATTACTCATTTTTTTCACCTATCTCTTTCCCAAAAAAATAATTGCAGAAAATAAAATATAACATGGTTAAACTCTGTGAAATTAAGAATCCTAGTGCTACTCCTAACTCTTCGAAATTTTGTCCCAGAAATACTATCAAAATTATCAATGAACCTCCGTAAAGTCCTGAACCTCCTAACATGACTCTATTTTTTTCATGACCTACAAATTTTGACCAGTACATTGATGCAACAGTTCCTGGAATCACTGAAATTGCAATAATTTGTATTGGTAAAATTGAGTCGTTATATGCTGAATTAAGGATTGGAATGATTATTGGTATAACAAAAAATGATACTATTCCAATTATCGTTGAAAATGAAATTGTAATAAATTTTAATTTTGAATTTGGATTTCCACGTGCATCATCAGGTAATGTAATTTTATACACTATTCCTGGAACCACCATCAAAATTCCAAAAAATTGTAATCCTAACTGATAACTTGCTAAAACTGTAAATCCTAAGATTGGAACAATTATGATTTTATCTAGAGAACCAGAAACTGACTCTGAAATGTTTAGAAGATAATTACTCGTCATAAATCTGTAATTTTCTTTGATTAATCTAAAATCAATTTTCATAGATCTGAAACTCTGAAAGATCTTTATTCCATACAAAAATAATGGAGTAGATAATCCAATAACAATTCCAATATGTCCGATGAAATAAAACAATACTAGACTTGATACAACGGATAACACCTTTGCAATTATTGAAAATCTAAAATATCCAGAATAATCTTTCTTCCCAATAAACTCGGGTATTACTAAATTTGTAAAGATATATGCAAAAATTAGCAATCCTATCTCAATTTTATCTACTATGGAAAATACAATTATTCCCGATACTATTCCTGCACATGAAGAAATAAAATTAATTGTAGCCTGAATCTTGATGTTCTTTGATGTTAAAACGACAATTGAATTGTATGCACCAACCATTGATAATGTTGAGGCAAATGCGGCTACGCTGATTAGAAAACTCACTTCGCCATATTCTTCAGGCGTTAATAAAACTGCAATATATAACCAAAATAATGCTCCAACTACATTTGAAATAAAATCTCCCGATGCTACATTGGTAAGATTTCTGTTAGACTCTACAATCTTTTTTATTTTCTCAGTAATTTTATTCATTTAATTTTCTTTTTTCTAATCTATCTTCTATTGTATGAGTTATTTTCTCTGACCACACTAACAATTGAATAGAGAATTATTGCAGCTATACTCAAAATTAAACCAACAATTACTGTGGTTGCACCAATTAATGTAATATTTGTGATTAAGCTTCCTTCTTCCGAATAAATTTGAATTGACCATGCGATAAAAGATATCCCAATAATTAAAAAAATAATTGCAGGAATTCCATAAAATTTTAGAGGATGTTCAATTGATGTAAATTTTAGAGTACTAAATAATACTGATGTCCCATGGGAGACTGGATTATGTGTTGATGTATCTCCTTCATAATTTACTGTGATAGGTACTTCTCCAATCCTAAGATTCTTGTTACTTGCTTTGATTAGAATTTCTGTAGAAACTCCCATCCCTGTTTCCGATGGTGAAATTTCTTCTAACACTTTTTTATTATATGCTCTAAATCCACTCTGTGAATCTGTTAGATTATCTTTCATTGATGCGTTTGTAACTTTTGTAATAATGTTTATCCCAAATTTTCTATAAGTTGGAATATCTTGTGATTTTTCTAAAAATCTAGAACCAATCACGATATCACATTCATTGTTGATAATTGGTTTTGTAATCTTCTCAACATCTGCTACGTCATGCTGTCCATCTGCATCTATAGTCACTAAAATATCCGAATCAATCTCTTTTGCCTTCAAGAATATACTTCGGATTGTTGCTCCATAACCTTGATTTTTTGAATGACTGATAACAATTGCTCCTAGTTCTTTAGCTATTGAATTTGTTGAATCTGTAGAACCGTCATCACAAACAATAATTTTTGATGCTATTTTTTTTAATTGAATGATAATAGCTCCTATATTTTTTTCCTCATTATATGCAGGTATCCCGATTGTTAATTCCAAATATTTTCACTTACCGTCTTCGGTTATAATATTCACGTATAAAATCTACTAACTAAACCATTTACTAATTCTAGAATTACCTAATTTGTCAAAAATAGCAGCTTAGAGGGATTCTCTCATGAAAAAGGTTGGTCATCTTCCTCTCATAATTAATTCTAAAACAAAATTTTTAGATATGCTTTGAAATATAATTTGAAAATGTTGTAAATTCAAATTCTTTTAGAAGATTATTCATTTTTTCATACGACTTGTTGATATTATGATATGTTACAAAATTTTCTTTTTGGGGCAATTTGATTTTTGGCATAAATTCTGGCGTTAATTCCCACGAATGTATATAGAATGTTGATGGAATTCCTTGTTTCTCATAATTTTTTATTGCATTTTTTATTATTCTGTTAGGTAAAGTCCTAAGAAAAAATCCACCTCCTGCAGGAATTTTTTTCCCTAAAAATTTTGTTACTAATAATGGAAACTCTAACAATTTACCGTCTTCCGAGTTATTTTCAAGAGATTTAGTCGAAATCCTGTACGGCTTGTGCTCTGCATCAGGAATTCCATACAAATCGAGTTTTGCTGGAACGACACTGCTGTCATACAGATAACCATTTTCCACTAATTTTTCAATTATCCATGAACTATCTGAATTTAGTGAAAAAGTTGGTGCTCTAAATCCTTTTGATTTTTTGTTAGTTAATTCTGCAAATCGTTTAATTTCCTCACTAAATTTTTCTTTGTATCCTATTGAATCAATTCTATCATGATACATTGTATGAAAACCAATTTCATGATCATTTTCTAATATCTTATCTACAATCTCTGGATTTTTTTCAATTAATTCTCCAACAACAAAAAATGTGGCCTGTGTATCGTTTTTTCGTAATAATTCGATAATTTTATCTAATCCTTTAAACATGATTGGCTTGTGTTTTTCGTCTTTAACAAATTTCTTAACTAATTCTGGATGGTACCAATCTTCAAAATCTATACCTATTAGATTCATTTTACAAATTGATTTTTTTAATTACTCGTGCTGGATTTCCAAGAGCAACTGAAAATTCTGGAATTGTATTGCTAACAACACTTCCTGCACCAACAATGGAATTCTTTCCAATTGTTGTTCCCATTGTTATGATGCTGCCAGGACCGATAACTGCACCGTCTTCTATTATAACTTGTTTTACATCTCTAGGATATCCATTTTCTTTTAGTAGTTTATTTGCAGTTGGATTGTAATGTGCAAAAATCATGGTGTTTGAACCTATGGTGACATTATTTCCAATATTTACCATACTTGGATAAATCAAATCGATCAAAACATAGGGAGAAAAATGACAATCTTCCCCAATTTTTACTCCTCTTGAACGTTGCAAATTAACAATCCATGACGAATTAATTGATGAGAATGCACTCTTGTGAAGAAACCATGATCTAAGAATTTTTAAACGTAAACTAAGTTTTCCAAAACTTCCTTTTAACCCATAAAAATCCATAACTTCTTTCTCATTTATGGACGACACATTATCATACTTCATTATGAATTCACACAAGTTATTCCTTTAACATGAATCGCTTAATTTTTCCGTAGTCGGTACGTGGAAAATCTTCAACAAATTCAATCTTTGCAGGAACTTTGAATCGTTCCATATTCTTTATACAATGAGTAAGAATATCCGTAGAGGTAATTTCTGAGTTTGCGGTTTTTTTAACAAATAATTTTACAACTTCACCAAATGATCTGTGTTTCATTGGAATCGCAATAACTTCTTCAATTCCAGATAAAACTTTCACTATTCTTTCAATTTCTTGTGGATATACTTTTTCTCCGGAAATATTGATTAGATCATCAACTCTGCCTAAAATATAGAGAAAACCATCTTCATCAAATCTACCAAGATCTCCAGTTCTTAACCAACCCTCTGATTTATTTTCTGAATATTCATTTCTCCAGTAGTTGTCTATGACATTTGGTCCATGTATCCAAATCTCCCCTATGCCCTCCTTATCTTCATCTTTAATTTTTATTTCAACACCATCCGAAGGTCTTCCAACTGATTCAATTTTCTTTTCTCCATCAAAGATCATGAATGTTGAACGAGATGCTTCAGTTAGTCCATAATATGTTGCAACAATTCCCTCTCTCAAAATATTTTTTAATTTTCTTATAGTTTCTGGTGGAAAAAAAGTACTATTTGTTATAATTAATCTTAGGTTAGATAATTGATTTAGTGTATCATTGTTATTATTAGAAGTAATATTTGATAATGTGGAAGGAATTGCAGCCAGTGTTGTGGCATTGTATTTCTTTATTGATTCTAGTATATCTTCTGGCTTAGGATTTTTTTGTAAGACTAATGTGCTACCAACATATAATGAAGTATGTAAACATCCTAATCCAAAAGAATGAGACATTTGTAAAGGTAAGAGATCAATATCATTTTTTGAGTAATGTAAAGTCTTAGCAATATTTTTTGTACTAAAGTCACAATTGGAATGGGTAATAGGAACACCTTTTGGAGTAGAAGTTGTTCCTGATGTGTAAATTAAATAAGCATAATCTGTAGGTGATGGCATTCTATCTTTTGAAGATATTTCTTTAACATCCGAGAATCTTAGTTTCTCTAAATTTTCTAATTCTATATTCTCAATTCTCTCAAAATATGAATTTGAAGTCAAAGCAAGTCTTGGTTGAGCTGATGATACTTGATTTTGTAAATTATGTTGTGAAATTCCAGTTGGAATTAGATGTGCAACACAACCAGAATTAATGATGCTTAGATAAGATATGACAAATTCACTTGTATTTTCAAATAATAGACTAATTACAGATTTCTCTTCAAATTGATTTAGAAATGAGGAAAATTTGATCACTTTCTCTTCTAATTCTGAAAAAGTAAATTCTGAATTTTCATCAATTAATGCTATTTTTTCAGGATTATCTTTCGATGAATTAATGAGAAATTTATTGATGGTGTTCATAATTTTGATTTAGTAATTTCTAAGAGACTTTTTGCACTATTAATTGAAGTAATCTCATCATCAGAAAAATTAATATCAAATTTTGCTTCTGTAAGAGTAATGAGGTTTAATTGAGCAAATGAATCCCAATCTTCGTAGTTATTTTGTGTTTTTTCCCAGTCAAAATCATATTCAGTAAGAAGTGGAAAGGTTTCAAAAAAGATTTTTTTCACATCATCATCTAAATTCAATTTTTTAATCCATCAGAATTCATAGTATAATAAATAAATCTATTACTATGAATAATTATCATGGGAATTTCGAATATTGGAATAGATATAGTAGATATTGATAGATTTCGAAAAAAAGAATATGGAAAAAATAAAATTTTCTATGAGAAGATCTTTTCTAAATCAGAGATCAAATATTGCTTGTCTTTTAAAAATAAGTCAGAACACTTTGCAGGTAAATTTGCTATAAAAGAGGCTGTTAAAAAATCAATAAAAGAGAAAATCAGCTTTACAGAGATTGTTACAAGTCATAATAATTCTAAACCAAAGATTATTCTGAAAAAAAAACTGAATTATAGATTTCTTGTTTCCATTTCACACGAAAAAGATTTTGCTATAGCGATGGTAATTGCATTAGACACATAATAATTTACAAAAAATTTCGTGTCATTTTACTTAGTTTATTTAAGAAATTATTGAAAGATTCACTATTTTCTTCACTAGCAACCCATTTAGGAACTTGGATTTTATCTTGGAATATATTTAAAATTTCTTTGTCAGATAAAGTTCTAGTAGATTGAATTTCTTTATATCTTGATGAGATTCTTGTTAAATTTTTTAATATATTTGCTGATGTTTTGATTTTTGTAATGAACATTCCTTTTTTTAAATAAAACACACTAACAGCAAAATCAACAAGGATTAATGACGGAAGCATTTTCAAATAACTTGATTTTGAAAAGTGTGTTAAAAGACAATATTGTCTATTACGTTCCATTAGATAAAATTTGAATTTACTCCACTTGAAACTATATCCTTCAATTGGATGAAAAATTATTGATGTTGGAACATAAAATGAATTAATTCCAAACATTGCTGCTCTCCAACATAAATCAAGATCATCATGATATGCAAATAGAAAAGGATCAAAGTTTTCAAGTTTTTTAAGAATGGTCTTAGATGTAAAAAGACAGGTTCCTGATGCATAACTTATTTTTTCAACATCATTATTTTCTTCAACATGTTTTTCTCCCTTACCTCGTGAATAACCAAATCCAAACAATTGAATGAATTGTCCTGAACTTAAGAGCATAGTGTGATCAGTTGTTGCAAGAATCTTAGGTTGATAGATGCCTTCTCCATTTACTTGATATGCCTGGGTTAATTCATGGAGCCAGGTGGGAGTTACAACCGTATCTGGATTCAATACAACAACAAATTCTCCTTTTGAGGCTCTAATTCCAACATTGTTACCCTCACAGTAACCAAGATTTTTTTCATTTTCTATTAGTTTAAGCTCTGGAAATTTTTGAGTTAATTTTCTATAGGATTTATCAGTAGATGCATTATCAACTACAATTACTTCAAAACTTACTTTTTCTGTTTTGTAAATAGAACTAATACATTCATGAAGAAACTCTTCTGCATTGTAATTTAAAATTACGATACTAATCAAAGGATCAGTAGACTCATTCATTTTTAATTCCTAGAATGTATCCTTCATATCAAAACTTGGTGGAAAATTTCTTGATGTTTTGCTAGAGTTCAATTTACGTTCTTGCGATTTTATTATTCGGTTAACTTTGGCTTCGTCAAATTCTAATGTTGAACATATGTCATTTATTGGGATTGATTTTTCTTTTGCGTATAGCATGAGATCAATGATATCATATGTCAAACTGAAGAAAAATTCTTCGTCACTAACATCAAAACTCCATGTGTCAGGAGATGCTTTACGTTGTATTATCTCCGTTGGGATATTGAGATATTCTGCTAATTGATAGACTTGAGTTTTGAATAGATTTACCAGTGGTTCTATGTCTACTCCCCCATCTCCATATTTCACAAAATATCCTTGCTGAAATTCTGCTTTATTTGTAGTACCACAAACTAGAAAATTATTTTTTTCAGCATGATAGTATAATTTACTCATACGTGTCCTATGTTTTATGTTTGTAGCAGCAGTCATTGTAAGATAATCATTTAGTGTAACTTTGATTTTATGAATTTGATTTTGTGCATCTTGAATCTCTAAGTATGGTATGCTTAATCCATCCCTATCAAAATTTTCTGTAAAAATTAATCTGTATTTGCATGAATCATTATAATCTGGAAAGAATTTTTGAACAATTTCTTTTCTTACCTGATACACTGATGAAGATTCTAAAATCTTAGTAATATCTTCAATAACATATTTAATTTTTAATTTCTCACATAGCATTTTTGCTAATTTTTGACTCTCTGGATTAGATTCTTTTTCAGGAAGAATTATTCCCAATACTTTTTCTTTACCTATTGCATTACATGCAAGTGATGCTGCAACCGCCGAATCAATACCTCCACTAATTCCAATCACTATTCCATGTTTTTTATAATTTTCAAATGTTTGTTTACGTAAAAAATTTTCTAATAATTTTGTGACATTTTGAATGTCTTTGATTACAAGTATATCTTTTGAAAAAGCCATTTTTATCACAAGGATATTTTTGTACCTTCACCTAAGAGTAGAACTTTTTCATTATTATTATTATCAAGTGTGATTGATGAATTTGATGCAAGAATACTATCTTTGATTTTAATGTTGGAATCAATTGTACAGTTCTCCATGATAATAGAATTTTGAATACTACAATTTGTTAATTTTGAGTTATCACCTAAACTTACGTTTGGACCTAAAACACAATTCTTACCAATTATACAATTCTTACCAATTATACAAGGACCTAAAATTTTTGAAGTTGAGTGAATCGTTGAATTCATGCCAATCATTGTATTGCCCGTAAGTTCAACATTCTCATTTTTTACTCCATGAAAATATGGTTGCATATTCTTTAGTACTTCTCCATTTGCATGTAGAATATCATTGGGTGTTCCAGTATCTTTCCAGTAATCAGTAATCATCTCAAAATTAACAATGCAGTTTTCTTCTAACATCATCTGTAACGCGTCTGTTATCTCTAGTTCATTTCTCCATGAAGGTTTTAGTCTAGTAAATATGTCGAAAATTTTTGTTGTCAAAAAATAGATTCCAGTAACGGCAAGATTTGTAGGGGGATTTTTTGGCTTCTCCATAATTTTTATAATTTTTTTATCTTTGACATCTGCAATACCGAATCTTTCAGGATTAGGAACTTCACATAATAAAACAAGTGCATCATCATCATCATTTTCAAATTTTTTTGATATGTCTGAAATGGATTTTTGTATGATGTTATCGCCTAAGAAAACAAGGAACTTTTCATTTTCTACAAAATCCTTACATAAATTTATGGCATGAGCTATTCCCTTAGGTTCATCTTGTTCAATATATGAAATTTTTAGATTAAACTTTGAACCATTCCCGTAATATTCCTTAACTTTCTTGGATCCAATCCCTCCGATTATTATTGCAATCTCAGTTATTCCACAATCTTTTATGGCTTCAACACAGTATTCTGACATAGGTTTGTTGGCAATCGGTAAAAGTTGTTTTGGACCCGTATGTGTTAATGGTCTTAATCGTGTACCGTGTCCACCATGCAAAATTATTCCTTTCATCTAATCCAAATCCAATAGCAATTAATTAGAACTTTTCCAAGGTTCATGGTTTAATATTTTTTGAGAAACATTATTCATTATTTCAGGATTATCCATGTACCATTGAATTGTTTTTTCCAATCCTTTTTCAAAACTTAACTTTGTTGTCCAATTCAAATCATTAGAGATTTTTTTTGAATCTAAACTATATCTAAAATCGTGACCTGGTCTATCTCCTACAAACTGCATCAAATCTTCTGATTTATCCATTATTGCAAGGATTTTTTTTACAATAGTGATATTGTCAACTTCATTATTTGCAGATATGTTATAGGATTCTCCTTTTTTACCATTAAAAAGAACACTAGAAACCGCATCACAATGATCATCTACAAAAATCCAATCGCGTATGTTTTTACCGTTTCCATAAATTGGAATTTTTTTATTCTGATTTGCTAAAATTATGACTTTTGGTATTAGTTTCTCTGGAAATTGTCTTGGTCCGTAATTATTTGTACATCTAGTAATTATGACATCCGAATCATATGTGACTGAAAAAGAATTTACCAACAATTCTGCAGATGCTTTTGTTGCTGCATATGGGCTAGAAGGATTGAATCTTGATTGTTCTGTTGCAGAGCTATCGTATAAACTTCCAAAAACTTCATCAGTTGATATTTGTATCATACGTTTTTTTTGCTTGGTAATTATTTGCAAAATACTGAATGTTCCTCTAATATTAGAAACTAAAAATGGGTCTGCATCACTAATGCTTCTATCAACATGTGTTTGTGCGGCAAAATTTACAACTGCATCACATCTTGAAATTTGTTCCTCCATGAATTTTTTATTAGATATGTTTCCCTTAACAAATTCATAATTATCTGAATTTTCTAAATCGTTGAGATTTTTTTTATCTGCACCATCAAGTTCTGCATCAATGTTCAGAATCTCTAGATCTGAATTGTCCTTTAACATTTTTAGAATAAAATTACTCCCGATAAAGCCAAGACCGCCAGTAACCAGTAATTTCATATGAATCAGATTTTTCAAATGTTAATAAAATCTTGCATCATATTCTAAGTGCTTTTTCATCCAAACTTTTATTGGTTTAGTTAATAAGTAATTTTAAATGGAATCGCCAAATTTTTCTCTTCATCAATTAGAGACTCATCTGACAAAAGATGTTAATGATTCTCATGTTAATGGTAATCTAACGGTTGTCTGGCGTGATTGGGACAATATATTACCTAATCATCCAAAAATGGTTTATCTAAATACAGTAAATCCACGTGAAATTAAAGGACCACATCTTCATAAAAATAGAACCACACACTTTTGTTGTATAGAAGGAAATCTTGTAATAATTGTGAAGGATGGAAAAGAATTTCATGAAATAAAAACAGATGCAAAAACTCCATCGTTAATTACTGTAAAAAATGGAATTCCTGCTGCAATATTGAATCCAACATCTAATATTTCTAAAGTTCTAGTTTTAGCAGACATTGCTTGGAAGCCTAATGATAACGAAATGATAAATGTCGATTTTGAAAATTATGATTTCAAAAAATGGAATACTAAGTAGAATTTATTTTGTTAACAACTTTCATTATTCCGTCTTCTAAACTGATTGTTGGCTTGTAATCTAATTTCATCTGAGCTTTTTTAATGTCCGGCATTCTCTTCATAATCTCATTTCTATTACGTTTTGATTCTTCAAATGATTGAAATTTCAATTCACTCTTTGAATTTGTTAATTTAATTATCTTTAGTGCTAGATCTTTTATTGAAATTGGTTCGGAATTATTCCCGACATTAATTATCTCTCCTTCTGCTTTATCTAATGCCAATGTAAACGCATTTGCAACGTCTGAAACATGACAAAAACATCTCGTTTGTGATCCATCTCCATGTATAATTATATCTTGATTTTGTATTGCTTTGTTAACAAATTCTGGTAAGACCCAATCAACAGCTTGTTCGTCACCATAGACATTAAACAGTCGAAATATTGTATAATTTAAATTAAAATTTCGGGAATATGCCTTGATATATTCTTCGGCAGCAAATTTTGCAATTCCATATGTAGTAATTGGAATTGGTTTATCTAATTCATTAATTGGAATTTTTGTTGGTTCTCCATATACTTCTGATGATGATGAAAAAATTATTTTTTTTACACCGTGAATCTTACAAGCTTCCAAAACATTTCGTGTTCCTCCCATGTTTGTATCTAAAGTCTTAACTGGATTGGTTTCTGTATTTATCACTCCAAGGGTTGCTGCTAAATGTATGACAATCTCATGACCTTTTACTACATCTTTTATTCTCTCTGAATCTGTAACGTTTCCTTCAAAAAAATTACAGTCTTGGAATTTACTCTTTTTAATATCAAAAACACTAACTTCGTGTTCCAAATCTAATAATCTTCTTACAATTGCTGAACCTATGAGACCTGAACCACCAGTAACTAAAATTTTCAATATATCAGACTTCTGTCTATATTATAAAAACTAATTTTTTTCATTTTACAAAATTATTCATAATACTCTTAACTGAATCCTTTTCATCATTATTGAAGAATGAAACAAATAAAATTATTTGATCAATCTACAGATAATAAAGAATTAGTTGCAGTAAAAAAGACATTAGAAAGTCATTTTTGGGCGTCAGGTTCAAGTTCTGGTAATGTAGGAAAATTTGAGCAATCATTAAAAAATTACATTAAAACAAAATCATGTATTTGTGTAAATTCTGGAACTGCCGCATTACATCTTGCTTTATCTGCTGTTGACATTAGAAATAAAGAAGTGATTCTACCTTCATTATCGTTTGTCACTACCGCACATGCAATAATTTACAACGGTGGAATTCCTAGGTTTGTTGATATTAATCCTGAAACTCTTTGTATCGATGAAACATTACTAGAAAACAGTATTACAAATAAAACAAAAATGATTCTTCCTGTACATTTTGCTGGCACTGCATGTAATATGAAAAAAATTCAAAAAATTTGTAAAAAAAATGGGCTAGCTCTTATTGAAGATGCTGCACATGCTATTGGTACAAGCTATGATGATAAGAAAATTGGAACTCATGGCGATTTAGTATGTTTTAGTTTTCATCCGACAAAAAATCTACCTACTCCTTCTGGAGGAGCAATTACAATTAATACCAAAAACCATAATGAACTTAGCAATGAATTATTTAGTAAAAGATGGTGTGGAATATCCAACAGAAAAAAATTTTCATATGATATTGAAAAGATTGGTTGGAATTATTACATGAATCAATTTTCTGCCGCAATTGGAATTGAACAATTAAAAAAATTAGATACACAAATTAAAAAGCGTCGTAAAAATGCAAAACGTTATTCTCAAGAATTAAACGTAAATTCAAAAATGAGGTTTGACAAAGATTGTGGATATCATTTCTATTGGATTTGCATTAAAAATAGAGAAAATATTATGAAAAAACTTGCTGAATTTGGAATTGAAACAGGAATTCATTATAATCCAATACATAAAATGAATTTTTACAAAAATTCCAAAGTTAATCTACCTATAACTGAAAACATCACTAAATCCATTATTTCAATACCATGCCATCCTAATCTAACAGAAAATGAAATTTCATTTATAATAAAAAAAATTAATTATCTCACAAAATAACTGGATTATCTTATAGACTTGTTATATAATAAATTTCTAGTAACTTGTATAAGCATTAATTCATGACAAAAATTATCTAAAATGAATTTGTCATCTATAAATGATAATGAAAATCAAAGTATACTTCTCATTGATTCAGCCTTTGATTTCAATAATTTAAAAAAAATAGTAAATAAAAAAAATATTATGATAATCACTTTTGATTATAAATCGCACACAATTTTAGAAAACCAAAATATTTCTCATAAACTATCTGAGGATTATCTTACAGATGACCAATATGAACAAATCCAGGAATACGTATACAAATTCTCTTACTGGTATACTAATGAAAAATTTTCAAATTTTCTGCAACATGAACAAATCAATATTGGAAGATTATACATCGATGAAATGATAAATTTTCTTGTACGTTTCTTAAAAAAATTCAGAGAAATTGAAGTCATTTTTAAGTCAAATCCAAATAAAAAATTCTATGCAGATAATGAGCTTTTTGATATTACAAAATTTTTTACAAATTCTGTAAAAAATGAATTCCCATCTAAGTCAAATCCTTATTCTTTTACTCATGATGAAATAAGACTAGATCTTAAAATTAACAAATTCCAAAAAAGTTTTTTTATTAATAAAACTCTTTATCTAAAAATTAAAAGATTAATTGATAATATTACCACATCTATTGTAAAACCTAAACGATATTCTGATTCAAATATTGGAATACTTTTTGCAGAATTTAATACAGAAAGATTTAAAGACTTATTTTTAGAATCTACAAAATTTAACGCCCAAATTTTTTTTTATGGTCGACGACGTCCAGCTTTTTGGAATATGTCTACTTTTAAAACAATGATTGATTCAAAATGTAAAATTATTACTGATAAAAACCTTGAAGATCAAAAATTTGAAAAAAATAAATCTACATCAATAAAAATTGCTTATGATAAACTATCAAAACTTTGGGATAAAACTCAGGATCTGGAAGAATTTTTCACATTTAATTCCCATCCAATATTCAAATTAATCAAACCAACATTAATCCATCTGATTGAAAAAAATATTCCTTATATCTTTCATGAAATTGAATTGGTAAAAACAATGTTTCACTCATACAAATTTGATTACTCGGTGATAATCAACGAATCTGGTTTTTCTGAACAAATAATTGCTGCACTATCAAAGAATTTTGGTATAAAATGTATTCATCTTCAAGAAGGATTTCATCCAGATTCTAAAGGAGTAATTCAAAACTTAACTTCACAAGGTGTCTTTTTACATGATGCTGAAATATTAAATGTCTGGGGTGAAATAGACAAAGACTTAGCCATAAAATTTGGTAATATTTCTACAGAAAAAATTAACATAATTGGGGCACCACGCTATGACGATCTATTCAATTCAAAGAAATCTCTTGAAAAATATGTTCTCTTAGCAAGTTCTGCCGACCCTCAACCAGAAGAAGTTGAAGGTTTAAGAATCAAAAAGATTAACAAATATCTGCAGAATATTTTGGAAACATCCAAAATTATTTCAGAATTGGATGAAGAAATTATTATAAAATTACATCCTTCGCCTACACAGCTTTTTGATATCGTTACTCTGGCACCAAGATTGAATTCAAAAATTTCTGTTGTAACCAAAGGTGAAATTTCGTCGCTACTCCCTTCTGCCAAATTATTAATTTCAATTGGTTTATCAAGTGCAATGATAGAAGCGTTAATTCTTAAAATTCCTGTAATTTTAATACCTGGAATAGACTATAATTGGGGTGAGTCAAGTATAGAAAATGAAAAAGGTTGTGTAATTTCTAATTTAGATGCAATCAAACATGACGCCACTCAAATTCTTCAAAATAAAAATTTCTTTCATGAAAATGAATCTTTTCAAAATTATCTTGCAAAATTAATCCATTTTGAAGGTACTTCATCAAAAACTTTCTATCAGTCACTTTTTGAGAAATCTTAGATTATGGATTAAATTTCTTAATTAGATTCCCTTCGGAATCTCTCTTGAATTCTCCATTTTCATCTAACTCAAAAATATCTTTATTTGCAAATTTATCTACAATCTTGTAGAATCCTTCTCTATCTAATTCCATGTCCTCCAAAAATTCATTAAAATATCTTAAAGGAATTTTTCCTTCGTATTCTTTTACTAACCTGACTCCTTCGTCTCTCGAAATCTTTCCATATCTTATGTCTAATGATGCATGATCTGTAGCTCTGCCAAATCCATATTTTATCCATTTAAAATAATCATGCATCCCTGTATACTTTTCATCTAAATTTTCCCAATTCGTATAAGTTCCTTCTTTAGGTCTATCATCTACACTAAATCCATGTTTTTTTACAAATTCCAAATTTTTGTATATGTCATATTTATAAAAATAAAAAAGGAATATTGAATTTAATTTCATCTCATCTAATTCTTCTTTAGTTGGATAAATGTATGGATTAAGATGTTTTAATTCTATTT
>CEUZ01267206.1_pt1 | contig 29282 bp, 28 predicted proteins | sample 361511 | NCBI WGS metagenome assembly CEUZ01 (sample SAMEA2622822, study PRJEB7988) | marine metagenome | biome: marine biome (ENVO:00000447); feature: surface water layer (ENVO:00002042); material: "saline water (ENVO:00002010), including plankton (ENVO:xxxxxxxx)" | depth 5 m | reverse complement strand
AATTGCTGAAGAGTTAATAAATCATTGTAATAGTTTAGATAAAAAAAAAGAATCTCTCTTTTTTGAATATGGATCAGAAGAACATGGAGTTGCTCTTAATAGAGAAAATTTTAAAAGAGATTTAGATTTTTTGTCAAAATTTAATAATATTGAATTTCTCGTAGGCACTACTGGGAGTTTAACTAAAGAGATATATCAAGCTGGTGAGTTTAATAATGAAGACTCATTATTTATGAGCAATCTAGCTGAGGAATATAATATCCGCATTAAGGATCATAATTGTGATTATCTTGATTTTGCTGATGTAAAATTGAGAAAAATATCAGGTATTGGGGCATTGAATGTAGCTCCAAGTTTTGGAGCTTTTGAGTCTAAGATTTTGATTAATATTGCATCCTCTTTACAGCTTTTTAAATTAATTGAAAATTTTAAAAATGTAGTTTTGCAGAAAAAAAAATGGATCAAATGGTGTTATGATAACTCAAATAATAATATTAAATTTTTTAGCTCTGCACATTATTTTTTTATGCATGAATCATATTTTGAATTAGTAGAACAAATTAAAAAGCATAGAGATTTAAATAAAGAAACTATTAATTTTTTAAAAAAATATATTAATATATATTTGCAAGATATAGATTGATCCTCTACTCCATAAGTTTTTTTGAAAAATTAACTATATTTTCCATACTTGGTATTGACTCTTTCTCCAAGTTAGGCGCAACTGGCACAGGAGTATCTTCTGCTGTATATCGAATTACAGGTTTTAATAAATCTCCAAAACAATGTTCAAAAATTATTGAAGTTATTTCGCTTGCTACACTTGAAGTATAATGACCTTCACTTACGACTAGAGCACGCTTATTCTTCTTTACAGATTTAATTATATTTTCTTTATCAAGAGGGTTTAATGATCTAAGATCAATAACTTCTGCATTAATATTACTTTTCTTTAATTCTATTGCAGCTTCTTCAGCTATATTAACCATTCTAGAATAAGAGATTATGGTAATATCATTGCCTTCAAGTCTAATAGATGCCTTACCAAATTCAGCATCAATATTTTTTTTATCTAGAGATCCTTTTGAGTTATAAAGCATTTTATGTTCTAAGAAGACTACAGGATCATCCAGCTGAATTGACTTTCTTAAGAGATGATAAGCGTCGCATGGTTTTGAAGGCATTACCAGATATAATCCGGGAATGTGCATAATCCAAGACTCTAGACTTTGAGAATGTTGTGCCCCACCAGATCTACCAGTTCCACCTTGTGCTCTTAATACCATTGGAACACTAGTTTGCCCTCCAAACATATATCTAATTTTGGCAGCTTGATTAGCAATTTGATCTAAAGACATTCCAAAAAAATCTACATACATTAATTCTGCAATCGGTTTTAAACCAGTCATTGCAGCACCAACACTAGCACCAATAATAGAAGGCTCTGAGATTGGTGTATCAATAACTCTATTTTCACCAAAAATATCTAATAATCCTTTAGTTGCCCCGTAAGCGCCTCCGTATTTTGCTACATCTTCACCCATTATAATAACATTCTTATTTTCATTCATTTCATCATGCATGGCTAAACGCAAAGCATCTCTATAAGTAATTTCCTCAAAATAATCTTTTTCTATATCCGACATCAATTACCAATTATTTTTTTTATTCTTGTTTTAATGCTCTCAGGATTTTTATTACTATAAACATCCTTAAAAATTTCATTTGTATCATTTAAAGAAGCATTAATAGCGAAACTAATAGCCTCATCCATTTCATTTGAGATTTCATTATCCAGTTTATCAATATTATCTTTTGATAAAATATTTTTATCAATTAATTTTTTTTTCGCAAATTTTATAGGATCTCTTTCTCTGTATAATTTTTCCTCATCTATATCTCTATATGGACTTTTATCCATTCTAGCATGACCATAAAATCTATAACATTCAATTTCTATAAACCCCGGTTTTCCAGAACGAGCGTCATCAATAATAGGCTTGATTTTGTAATATGCCTCTTCAACATCAAGAGTGTTTACCGAGCAAGCATTTAGTCCAAAAGATTTCGCTCTACCAGTAAAATCTTTTACTGCAACCGCTTTGTCTATTTTTGTACCCATTCCATATTGGTTATTAATACAACAAAAGACTACAGGGAGATCCCACAGAGCCGCCATGTTCATACTTTCATAAAGTATTCCTTGTTGTAGTGCGCCATCACCAAAAAAAGCTACAGAAATACTAGGTTTAGAAAAATATTTATAACTCATTCCTGCTCCAACCACTGTAGGTATGCCACCGCCAACAATAGCATTAGCACCTAAATGTCCTACACTCATATCTGCAATATGCATGGAACCACCTTTACCTTTACAATAACCATCTTTTTTGCCTGCAATTTCAGCCATCATTTTATTTGGATCTCCGCCTCTTGCTAAAAATATGCCATGACCACGATGGTGTGTTGTGAATGTATCATTATCATTCATTGCTTTACTAATACAAGTTGGGCCAAGTTCTTCTCCAATGGATAAATGCAGCATAGAGCCAGCAGTTTCTCCTTTAATAAATAACTCTGAAACTCTCTCTTCAAACGTTCTTATACGTTTCATTGTTTTATAAAAATCTTCAAGAAAGGTATTCATATAAGTATTAGTATATATTGTTTATTTGCAATTTAATATCATTTGGTCTGTGTTCAGAAGCTCTTTTAAAAGCACCAACGCTTTCTTTAAATGGAATGGTGTCAGTGATTAAAGGTTTCACATCAATTTTATTAGTGGCAAGCATTTGTATAGCTTTTTCGTATTGGTTTGCATATCTAAAAACAGTTTCAATTTTAGCTTCCTTTACAGATAGAGGGGTTATATCAAATGATATTTTTTCTACCGGCATTCCTATTACGACTATAGTTCCACCAGGGGCGATATTTTCAACTATTAGATCATAAGCTTTCGTTGATCCAGAAGCTTCAAACAAAATATCGAAACCCCAACCCTTTGTCTCATCTGTTTTAATTTGCTTTAAATCATCTTTAGTAAGATCAATAGGAATAAGTCCTTTATATTTCTCACAAATTTTTAGCTTTTCTTTTACTATATCTGCTACAAAAATTTTAGAACAACCGTTAGCTAACGCTGATAGAGCAGTTACTATCCCTATCGGTCCACAACCTAGAACCAGTCCTATAGAACCTGGTTGAATTTTTACTTTAGATACTGCTTGCAATCCTACAGCTAATGGTTCTATCATTGCACCTTCTGCGAAAGAAACATTATCATTTAATTTAAATGTAAAGTCTGCTGGCATTATAACTTCTGGCCTCAGACATCCATGAATTGGAGGTGTTGCCCAAAATTTAACATTTGTATCAACGTTGTACATTCCAATCTTATATGCTCTAGAATTTTTATCTGGAATTCCTGGTTCAATACAAACTCGATCTTTGATGTTTAGATTTTTTACGTTTTTACCTTTTGCAATAATAGTTCCAGAAGCTTCATGACCTAATATCATGGGTTCTTTAACAATAAAATTTCCTATTTTACCATATTCATAATAATGTACATCACTACCACAAATGCCAACTGTGTTTATTTTAATCTTAACATCATCGGGGCCAAGCTCTTCTTTTATATCAAAATCTCTTATTGAAAGTTGCAATTTTTTTTCAAGGACTAGAGCTATCATCAATTTTTAATGTAAAATGTTATTTTATATAAAAAAATAATATATTATAATACTTTTTTTATATAGTGAATTATGACTGATAGTGATTATATTATTGATGATAAAGGAAATTGGAGACCAGCTAAAAAATTAGAGTTTGATCCAATTTTTGTTTGGCCTCCTCGTCCGATACAATTTTTAAAATATTTATTTTCTTTCCCTGGTTATATATGGCCTTGGAACATATTCTATATAGCTATAGCTGTTATTATATATCTATTCTTTCAACCAGCGATTTCGGAATGTAAAAATTTTTCTTTTAGTTGGATTTCTATAGTTTTTCTTCGTAATTTATTTTTGGTTTTTGTATATGCAGGTTTAATGCACTTAAGATTTTATATTTTTAAATATCAAGGAGAAAAGTATCAATACAATACAAAGCCTTTGGGAACTGGAAATAAGTTCTGGCATTTTGGAAGTCAAACTAGGGAAAATATGTTTTGGACTCTTTGTAGCGCTGTGCCAATATGGTCGGCTTATGAAGTAATTTTTTTATGGGGATATGCTAATAATATATTTCCTTATATTGATTTTAATACTAATCCCATTTATTTTTGCGTGTTATTTTTATTGCTACCAGGCTGGCAAATGGTACATTTTTATTTTTCTCATCGTATCACTCATTGGAAGCCTTTATATAAATGGGTTCATTATTTACATCATAGAAATGTTAATACTGGTCCTTGGTCCGGTCTTTCTATGCATCCTGTTGAGCATATAATATATTTTAGCACTGTGTTAATTCATTTTATCATACCATCACATCCTCTGCATATGATTTTTCATATTCAAAGGACAGGTCTTGCGGCCATCCATGGACATTCTGGATTTGATAAAATTATGCTTAATAAACATAGAGCTAAATTACCGCATGCTTCGTATTTCCATTATTTACATCACAAGTATTTTGAATGTAATTATGGAGAATTATGGATGCCTTTAGATAAATGGTTTGGATCTTTTCATAATGGCTCAAAAGAAGATGATGAAAGGCTTGTAAATAAATAGTTTTTTTTAATTTAATTTAACTTATTTTTTTTATTTTATTATGATTTTATCATGTGGCGAAAATGTAATTGATTTTATTCCAACTAGTTATAAAAAAAATTATTATAAAGCTTGTATTGGAGGTTCGCCCCTAAATACTGCTTTAGCTTTAGGTCGTTTAAACCAACCTGTATATTTTTTTTCACGAGTTTCTAATGATTTTTTTGGAAAAAAAATAGTTAATTTTTTAAAACAAAATAATGTAAACACTTCACTTTTACAAAGAACTGAGGATCTTACAACCGTTGCAATTGTAAGTGAAAAAAAGAATCCTCAATTTTCTTTTCATGCAGCTCAGACTGCAGATCGAAATTTAAAAGATTATCAATTTAACAAAACTCTTTATAAAAAAGTTTTATTAGCTCATTTTGGATCAATTTCATTAGTGCTTCCACCAGGTTCAGAGACATATTTCAAATTAATGAAAAAATTACAAAATAAATGTATCATATCAATAGATCCCAATATTAGAGAAAATTTAATTTCTAACAAAAATTCCTTTATTAAACGTTTTAATAAATTTTTAAATTTAGCAGATATAATTAAATTAAGTGAAGAAGATATGAAGTTTATTAACAATAGAAAAAATAATGATTTTATAATAAAAAATTGGATAAAAAAAAATAAAGTATCAATAGTAATTTTAACAAAAGGATCTTTAGGAGCTTCACTTTATACTGATAATTATAAGATAAATGTTAAAGCAAAGAAAATAAAAGTTATTGATACAGTGGGAGCTGGAGATAGTTTTCAAGCAGGGATTATTTCTTGGTTAAATAATCATAATTTATTAAAAGAAAAAAAATTTCTTAAATTAAAAAAGAATCATTGGAAATCTTGTTTAGAACATGCATCAAAAATTGCCTCACATTGTTGTAAAAATGAAGGATGTGATCCTCCATGGGCAAAGGAAGTATAATCTCTCTTATTCAACTAGAGCAATTACTTCACCAACTTTTGTATCTTGACCCTCCGGGGCTACTATTTTCTTTAAGGTACCATCTTCTAATGCTGGCAACTCAACAGTAGTTTTATCAGTTTCTATTTCAGCTATAATTTGACCTCTTGCAAAAGAATCGCCTTCCTTAATAATCCACTTTGATATTTTGCCTTCCTCCATAGTTTCTCCCAATCTTGGTAGAGTAATTTCTTTTGTCATAATAGCCTTATAAAGAAAAAAATATTAAATTTCATAAATAAATCCTAATTTTAAATATAAATTCGTGTTGATTATCATTTTTATTTAGCATAACATATTAATAATTAATATAGGAGGATATTAAATATGAAAAAATATTTTATAATATTGTCTTCTTTTGTAATTGCGTTTTCATCTTTTTCAGCTAGTGCTTTAAAAGTTGGCGCTATCTATATGGACTCTCAGGGTTTTTATGGTGGTGTAGCAAAGGGTATTAAAACAGGAGCTGGAGACTTAGGTGTTGAGCTTATTGGTAATAACTCTCAAGGCGATGTTACAAAGGAATCTGAATTTATTGATCAATTGATTGCGGCAGGTGTAGAGGCAGTTATAATGTCTCCAGTATCTACAGAAGCTTCAGTAGCAGCTGTGGAAAGAATAAGAGAGGCTGGTATTCCAGTTGTCTGTTATAACACTTGTTTAAAAGATGAGGACTCAGAAAGATTGATCAGCGCGCTTGTAACAACAAGCCAAACTGCACTTGGTATTCACATTGGTCGTTTAGCAGGTGAGTGGGCTATTAAAGCAGAAATGGAACTAAAAATAGGTATTCATAACTGTAATAGATATGAAGCTTGTCAACAAAGAGAAGATGGTTTCATAGCTGGATTAAAAGAAGTTGGTGCAAAATTCGAAGTTGTAAATAACCAAGAGGCTTTTACTCATGACAAAGCTACACAAATTGGAACTGATATGCTTATTGCAAATCCAGAAATCAATTTAATGTATGCTGCTAATGAAGGTGGAACTGCTGGAGCTGTTAATGCTGTTATTGCAGCAGGTCAAGTAGGTCAAACTTATGTTATGGGCACAGATACAACAACGGAGCTTATAGAAATGGTTCAACAGGGAGATGTTTTACTTGCTGTTAATTCTCAATTCCCACAAGAAATGGGAGCTGGTGCCATGGAGTATGCAATTAAAGCTATAAATGGCGAAGCAATTGGCGAGTTTGTTCAATTGATACCAACTAAAGTTTATACATCACTTGATAAGTTTGCTACTGCAAAGTGGCTAGTTGATCATGCTGATGGTATTCCGTAAAGTGAAAATTATTTAAATAAAAAAGGGACATCTAGTTCGTTAAATGTCCCTTTTTTTAAAGGAAATTAAATGACTAATTCTAATTCAAAGCCAAAGACTAGTGTAAGTAATATTCATGAACTGGGTCTTCTAGTAGCCTGTGTTTTAGTTTTATTAATTTTTAGTTTTACAGCTCCAAATTTTTTTACTGAGAGAAATTTATTAAGTATTTTAAGAAGTGCTTCGTATGTAGGATTAGTAGCATTTCCTATGACTTTTGTCCTAATCAGCAGAGAAATTGATATTAGCGTTGGACCCTCAGTTGCTTATTCTGGAGTTTTATTTGCTTGCTTAATAAAATGGTACGGAATTAGTTATCCATTAGCAACGATTATAGTTTTATTATGGGGGCTGGTGTTAGGGTACGTCGTAGGTATTGTTAGAACTAAACTTTTTGTTCCTACATTTATAACTACATTAGCACTTTGGAGTGCACTTAGAGGAATGGCACTTTGGCAAACTGATGGCATGCCTGTAATGATAGGCAGTAAAGCTTTTAGACATTTCTTTGGAGGAGATTTCTTAGGATTTCCAACTGTGACATGGATTATGTTAGTTGTATTTATTATATTTTGGTTTCTTAGTACATATTCTGTTTTGGGTACAAATATTTATGCTGTTGGAGGCAATCCAAAAGCTGCAAGAAGTGTTGGAATTAATGTAGACGGAATTAAAATTATCACTCTAACAGCAACTAGTTTTTTTTCTGCAGTGGTTGGAATTTTGTTTGTTGCAAGAGTTTCATCTGGAAATTCCACAGTTGGAGAAGGAATGGAATTCGATGTCATTGCTGCAGTTGTTGTAGGAGGAACTGCTCTTGGTGGAGCGGTAGGAAGGATGACCGGAACATTGTTAGGTGTTCTATTTATTGCAATGATTGGAAACGGTTTAGTTCATTGGGGTATCGACCCTGATCTTAATAAAGTTGTGCGAGGCATTATTATTTTTTTAGCAGTAGTAATTAACTCAAATCTAACTCTTAAATCTAATACAGGACCAAAGGGAGAAGATTAGTGTCAATTTTGCAATTAAACAATATTTCAAAAAATTTTGGAGCAATTGTAGCTTTGGATAAAGTTACTTTAAATTTAGAACAGGGTGAAGTTTTGGGTTTGATGGGAGATAATGGAGCAGGAAAATCTACTTTGATCAAAATTATTGCAGGAAATTTTAAACAATCTGAAGGGGAAATATTATTTGAAAATAATAATGTTGAATTTAATAAACCTATGGATGCAAGGAACAAAGGCATTGAAGTAGTTTATCAAGATTTAGCATTATGTGATAATTTAACTGCAGCATCTAATATTTATCTTACAAGAGAACTAAAGAAAAAATTTGGACCTTTCTCTATAATTGATTTTAAACGCATGTTTGAATCTGCAAAAAATATTTTTGCTGAGTTAAAATCAGAAACATTACCTAATGAAACTGTTAAAATGATGTCTGGTGGACAAAGACAGGCAGTTGCTCTAGCTAGGACCAAATTATCTAAAGCAAAAGTTGTATTACTTGACGAACCTACTGCAGCAATTAGTGTAAGACAAGTAGCTGAGGTCTTAGAATTAATTAGGCAATTAAAAGCTCAAGGTATATCAGTAGTTATTATTAGTCATAGAATGCCTGATGTTTTTGCAGTAAGTGATAGAATAGCTGTTTTAAGAAGAGGCAAGCTAGTTGCTAATAAATTTGCTAAAGAAAGTTCGGCAGAAGAAGTTACAGCTTTAATTACAGGAGCTTTAGAGACGGCTTGAAAACAATTACTTAAATTTTTTTGTGAAAATAGAAAAAGAGCATATCTGCAATATCAATAATCAAGAAATTATTAAAGTTAAATTTGTTAATGATAACAATTACTCAGTAGAATTTTTTAATTATGGAGGATATTTTCATAAGATTATAATTCCCTATAAAAATAATCCAAAAAAATATGAAGATGTTATTCTTGGCTATGAAAATTTTAAAGAATATCTTACCGATAAAGATTATATTAATGCTCTAGTTGGAAGAGTGTGCGGCAGGATTAGTTACGCAAAATTTTTACTTAATGATAAGGAATATAAATTAAAACAAAATGATGGAATACATCATATTCATGGAGGGGAAAAAGGATTTACCCAAAATATTTGGAAAATAAATAATATTGGACAAAAAAATAATAAATTATTTTGTGAGCTTTATTATCACTCAAAACATTTGGAAGAAGGATATCCAGGCAATGTTGACTGTACAGCTCAATATAGTTTTAATAATGAAAATGAAATTGAAATAAAATTTAGCGCCGTAACAGACCAGGATACAATAATAAACTTAACTAATCATAATTATTGGAATTTTCATGGTCATAATGATTATTATCAAAAAATTGATGATCATTTTCTAAAAATTAATAGTGACTATGTCTGTGAAGTAGATAAAAAGCAAATTCCTTCAGGAAAATTAATTAATGTTAATAAAACTAAATATGATCTAAGAGAAATTAAAAAAATAGATAAATTTATATTAGGTCAAGATGGAATTGATCATTGTTACACTATTGATGACAATAAAAAATTATTAGAAGTATCAACCATTTACAGTAATTACACCAAAATGGGTATGATTTTTTCAACAGATCAGCCAGGTTTACAACTTTATACTGGCAATATGATGGCAGATAAATATTTAGGAAAGTATAATAAAAAATATGGATTACAACACGGAATTTGTTTTGAAGCTCAGATATATCCAGATGCAATTAATCAACCAAATTTTAAAAGCCCTATATTAAGACCGGGGGAAAAGTACTCATCAAGAATTATTATGAAGTTAAAAAATAATTTCTAGCAAGCTTATTTTTTTCAATCTATAATAACATAATGTTTATAGGAATAGATTTAGGAACCTCATCAGTAAAAACAATTTTAATTGATGCAAATCAAACTTCATTATCAACTCATATTGAGAATATTGAATTATTTAATCCAAGTGTAGGGTATTATGAGCAAGATCCTGAAAGTTGGTACGATGCAACAATAAAATGTTTTAATAAAATTAAAACAGAGAAACCAAAAGAATTTTCAGCAGTTAAAGCAATAGGGATTTCAGGACAAATGCATGGAGCAACATTAATTGATAAAAATAATAAAGTTCTGCGTCCGTGTATTCTTTGGAATGATACTAGATCATTTAAACAATGTACTTATATGGAAAATACATGTTCTTCTTTAAGAAAAGAATCTGGAAATATTGCTATGCCTGGATTTACAGCTCCAAAAATATTATGGGTTAAGGAAAATGAAAAAGAAATTTTTAACAAAATTCATAAAGTCTTATTACCAAAAGATTACCTTCGATTTAAATTAACAAATACTTTCTATACTGATATGTCAGATGCATCAGGAACTTTGTGGTTAAATGTAAAAGAGAGACGTTGGTCAAAGACTTTATTAAATTTAACTGATTTATCAGAAGACCATATGCCAAGATTAGTAGAAGGAAATCAAAAAACGGCTATAGTAGATAAAAAACTAGCTAATGAATTAGGGTTTAAAAATGATGTTTTAATTGCTGGTGGAGCAGGAGATCAGGCTGCTGGCGCAACTGGTGCAGGAGTAATAAAATCTAATCAATCGGTAATTTCTCTTGGAACATCTGGAGTATATTTTTCACCAACAAATGAATTTATATCTAATACTAAAGACGCAGTTCATTCATTTTGTCATTGTATACCCAAAACATGGCATCATATGTCAGTGATGTTAAGTGCAACAAATTGTTTAGATTGGATAAGTAAAATTTGTGGATTAAATATTTCAGAAACAATGAAGAAGATAGAAAATTTCTCAAATTATAAATTTGAATTAAATTCTACTCCATATTTTTTACCTTATTTAAGTGGCGAGCGAACACCTCATAACAATGCGTATCTTAGAGGATCTTTTCATTTACTTAATACTTCTACAGATACTGATTCATTAATTTATTCTGTTCTCGAGGGTATTAGTTTTGGAATCAAAGATGGATATGAATCTACTCACTCTGTTAGCCCAAAAAGTGAGGAAATATACTTGATTGGAGGGGGCTCAAAAAATATATTTTGGGCTAACTTAATTTCATCAACATTGAATCAATCTATTTTAATAGGTGAAGATGCTAATTTGGGACCAGCTTTAGGAGTTGCTAGACTAGCCATGCTTTCTACAGAAGATTTCTCACTAAATGAAGTGATTAAAAGTATGAAAATAAAAAAAGAATGTTCTATAGATAATAATTTATGCGAAAGGTTAGATAAAAGGTATAAAGTTTGGAAACAAATTGTTAATATTAATAAACCTATAGCTAGTAAATTAATGGAGAATTAATTATGAGTGAATACTTCAAAGATATAAATCATATAAAATTTGAAGGTCCGGAAAGTGAAAATCCGTTAAGTTTTAAATTTTATAATGAAGATCAAGTAGTTTTAGGAAAAACTATGAAGGAGCATTTTCGCTTTGCTACTTGCTATTGGCATACATTTACCTGGCCAGGATTAGATCCTTTTGGAGGACCAACTCTTGAAAGACCATGGATGCAAGTAGGCGATCCTCTTAAAATGGCTGAGATTAAGCTTGATGCAGCTTTTGATTTTTTTAATAAAATCAAAACTCCTTTTTTTTGCTTTCACGATAGAGATATTGCACCTGAAGGCAATACATATAAAGAAACAAAAAAAAATTTAGATCACATAGTCGAGTTAATGGAAAAGAAAATGGAAGAAACCAAGATGAAATTATTATGGGGTACTGCAAATGCATTTTCTCATAAAAGATATATGTCTGGAGCTTCAACAAATCCTGATCCTGAAGTATTTGCATTTGTGGCTACTCAAGTTAAAAATTGTATGGATATTACAAAAAGATTAGGAGGCGAAAATTATGTTTTGTGGGGAGGAAGAGAAGGTTATGAAACTATATTAAATACTAACATGAAATTAGAAATGGATAATTTATCAAGATTTTTAGAATTAGTAGTAGATTATAAACATAAAATTGGCTTTAAAGGTTTAATACTTCTAGAACCAAAGCCACATGAGCCAACTAAGCACCAATATGATTTTGATGCTGCATCTTGCTTAGCCCTTATACGCAAAGCTGGATTAGAGAAAGAAGTAAAACTAAATATTGAAGTTAATCATGCAACTTTATCTGGACACAACTTCGAGCATGAAATTGCTTATGCCATTGCAAATAATGCGCTTGGCAGTATTGATATAAATAGAGGAGATACTATGCTGGGATGGGATACAGATCAATTTCCAAATAATCCAGCGGACTTAATTTTGGCATTTTACCATATATTTTCTAATGGCGGTCTTAAAAATGGAGGTTTTAATTTTGATGCAAAAATTAGAAGACAATCTATTGATCCTGAAGATTTATTTTATGCTCATATTGGAGCAATGGATGTTTGCGCTAAAACTCTGATTGCTACAGAAAAATTAATCAATGAAGGCATTCTTAGTAAACATATTGATGAAAGATATTCAAATTGGTATAAAGATTTAGGAAATTTTATCCATGATAAAAGTACAAACTTAGAAAAAATTTCTCAGTTAGTAGTAGAAAATAAAATTAATCCAAAGCCAAAATCGGGCCAACAAGAGTTGTTAGAAAATATTTTAAATAAATATTTATAATTTGAAATTGTGAAAACATTTAGAATTAATTCAACTACTAGTTTTAATGAACCGGGTTTAAACTTGGCCATTGGTAATTTTGATGGAGTGCATGTTGGACATCAAGTTGTTATAAAAAAACTTGTTAAAGAATCAAAAAAAATAAATTTTAAGTCAGCTATATTAAGTTTTATGCCTCATCCAAGACAATATTTTACAAATAACTATGAGGATTTTAATATTATAGATGAGAATGAAAAAATAACTTTATTTAAAAATTTGAATATTGATTATTATATTTCTTTAAAATTTGACTCTAATTTAGCCTCATTAAGTCCAGAAAAGTTTATTCAAGATATTTTAGTTGAAAAACTTAAAGTAAAAAATATCACAGTTGGATATGATTTTAAATTTGGGAAAGACAGAAAAGGAAATACTGATCTTTTACAGAAATTATCAAATCAATATAATTATAAAGTCTCAATTATTGATCAAATCAAAAGTGAAAAAGATTCTTTAGTTTATTCTTCATCTTTAATTAGAAAAAAAATAAAGGAAGGAGATTTTGAAGGTGTGTCATCAATGTTAGGAAGAAATTGGCGTTTAAGTGGCGAGGTAATTCATGGTGATAAAAGAGCTAGTAAAATCAATTTTCCTACAGCCAATATAATTCCTAAAAAAATTATTAAACCAAAAAGAGGAGTATATGCTATTAAAGCTATATATTTGAACAATTTATATAAAGGTATCGCAAATTTTGGTTATAGACCGACTATTAAAGGAAAAATATTGCTTCTCGAAGCTCATTTATTTAATTTTGATCAAAATATATATTCTAAGGATTTGACTGTTGAATTTCTAACATTTATTAGAGAGGAGAAAAAATTTAATGATTTTACATCCTTAACAAAACAAATTCAAAAAGATATTCAAATAGTAAAAAAGTATCATTCAGAGAAATAGATGGAATATAAAAATACAATTTTTTTACCCAAAACATCTTTTGAGATGCGAGCAAATCTTCCCTTAAAGGAACCAAAAATTTTAGAAAATTGGGATAAACAAAATATTTATAAAAAATTAAGAGAAAATTCAAAAGGTAAAGAAAAATTTGTATTACATGATGGCCCCCCGTATGCAAATGGGCACATTCATATGGGAACAGCTCTTAATAAAATATTAAAAGACGTAATAGTTAGAACGCAACAAATGACCGGTAAAGATTCAATTTATGTTCCAGGTTGGGACTGTCATGGTTTGCCCATTGAATGGAAAATTGAAGAAGAGTATAGAAAAAAAGGAAAAAATAAAGATGATGTTCCTATTGTTCAATTCAGGAAAGAATGCAGGGAATTTGCAGAAAAATGGATTAATATCCAAAAAAAAGAATTTAGAAGACTGGGTGTAGAAGGTGATTGGGATAATCCTTATCTAACGATGTCAAATGAAGCCGAAGCGCAAATAGTAAGAGAATTAGGAAAATTTTTACTCGATGAAAGTTTATATAAGGGGGCAAGACCTGTTTTATGGTCAGTAGTTGAAAAAACTGCGTTAGCAGATGCTGAAGTAGAATATGAAGATCATACTTCTAATACTATTTACGTTAAGTTTAAAGTCAAACAAAGTAAAATAAACGAACTTGTTGATAACAATCTACTTATTTGGACTACTACTCCGTGGACAATTCCTGGCAATAGAGCCTTAGCTTACAGTTCAGAAATACAATATACATTAATAGAAATTCAAGAAACTACTGAAACTAGTTTAGCGAGAATAGGCGATAAAATTGTAATTGCTGAAGAATTAAAGCAAAATGTATTTCAAGAAGTTGGTATAAATAAATTTAGTGTAATAAAAAAATTCATTGGAAAAGAATTAATCAATACAGTCTGTGAACATCCTTTTAAAGAAATTGGTTATGATTTTAGTATCAGAGCTCTGGAAGCTGATTTTGTGACGTTAGAACAAGGTACTGGAATAGTTCATATAGCTCCTGGACATGGTGCCGATGATTATAATTTAGGAATAAAAAATGGCATTGATGTAGTTCAAACTGTTAACGATGACGGAAAATACAATGAAAATGTAAAAGGATTTGAGGGAGAGCATGTATATAAAGTTGATTTAAAAATAGCTGATAAACTTAAGGATTTAAATAAACTTATTTACTTAGGTAAGTTAAGACATAGTTACCCGCACTCTTGGAGATCTAAAGCACCTTTAATTTTTAGAAATACTCCTCAATGGTTTATCTCTATGGAAAAGCAAAACTTAAGAGAAAAAGCTTTAAAATCTATAGATGTTACAAAATTTTACCCTCCCCAAGGTCAGTTGAGATTAAGATCAATGATAGAGACAAGACCTGATTGGTGCATTTCAAGACAAAGAGTCTGGGGTGTTCCATTACCTCTCTTTGTTAATAAGAAAACAGGACAACCTTTGAGGGATCAAAATGTTATAAATAGGATAGCTGATATATATGAAAAAGAGGGAAGTGATTCTTGGTTTATTAAAGACCCTGAATATTTTTTAGGCAAAGAATATAATTCTGAAGATTACGAACAAATAAAAGATGTAGTTGAAGTTTGGTTTGATAGTGGGTCAACGCACGCATTTTGTTTAGAAAAAAGAGATGATTTAAAATGGCCTGCCTCTATGTACTTAGAGGGAAGTGACCAACATAGAGGATGGTTTCATTCTTCCTTATTAGAATCCTCTGGAACCAGAGGAAGAGCACCCTACGAAAGTGTGCTAACCCATGGATTTGTAGTTGATGGCAAAGGAAGAAAGATGTCTAAATCTTTAGGCAATGCTATGACGCCAGATGATATTTTAAAAAAATATGGCGTAGATATTTTAAGGCTATGGGTTGTTGCTTCAGATTATTATGATGATTTAAAACTTGATAACTTTATTTTACAAGCGCAAACAGACTCTTATCGAAGAATAAGAAATACTTTTAGATACTTAATTGGGAATTTACATGAGTTTCAAGATAAAGAAAAGATTTCTATATCTGAATTTCCTGAATTAGAAAAATATATATTACACAGATTATGGGAAGTTGATCAAATTATTCAAGAATGTATTGATACATATAATTTTCATTTAATGTTTACTACTTTATTAAATTTTTGTTCTAATGACTTATCTTCTTTTTATTTTGATATAAGAAAAGACACTATTTATTGTGATACTCATTCTTCAAATAAAAGAAGAGCTGCAAGAACATTGCTAGATATACTTTTTGATTTTTTAATTCGTTGGTTAGCCCCTTCTTTAGTTTTTACTTGTGAAGAAGCTTGGCAAGCAAGAGGGAATAATACAAGCATTCATCTTAAAGATTTTCTTAAGGCTGAAAATAGTTTTAAAAATCATCATTTATCAGAAACATGGCAAACCGTTAAAAATATACGTAAAGTTATTACTGGGGCATTAGAAAAAAAACGTGCAGATAAATATATTGGTTCTAGTTTAGAAGCCCATGCTGAAATATATTTAGATAATAAATTAAAAAAACTAATGCAAGATGTAGATTTTTCAGAAATAGCTATAATTTCTTCTTTTGAAATAAAAGATATCAATGAGTCCTTAAATTATTTTAGTCTAGATGAAATAGAAGGTGTGTCTGTAAATATAAGTAAAGCAAGTGGAAGTAAATGCCAAAGATGTTGGAAATATGAAAAGGAAATTAACTCAAGAACCATTTGTCAAAGATGCGAAGATGCAATATCTATATAATTATTTGTGAAAAAATTATTTATATTATTTTTATTAGTTTCAGCTGATTTGTTAGTAAAAAGCTTTGTTTACGAAAATATCCAATTAAACTCTTTTATTAATATTCTTCCATTTTTAGAAATAACACATATTCATAATTATGGTATATCATTTGGCTTATTATCAGGGTTAATTTCAAAAGAAATTATAATAATCATTAGCTTAATTATTACTTCTATAATTTTTTACTTATACATCAAATCCTTTGATAAAATTGAAAAATGGGGATTACTAATTATTATAGCGGGGGCAATTTCTAATATAGTTGATAGGGCATTAAATGATTATGTTTTGGATTTTATTCATTTACAATATAATAACTATTATTGGCCTGCATTTAATTTTGCAGACATTTATATTACGATTGGAGTATTGCTAATTTTATATAAAGTTGTAATAGATTTAAAAAAAAATAAGATATGATAAAAATTAAGCGATTTTATATATTAATATTAGTAATAACTATTTTTTTGACTTCTTGTTCTCAAATACGTGAAAGTGCAGGAGTAAATAGAAAATCAATTGATGAATTTAGAGCATATGAAAATCCTCCGCTAATTCTGCCACCAGATTTTAATCTAACAGCGCCAGATCAACTGAAGGAAAAAAATATAGATGATGTTGAAAAAGATTTAGCAAAAGAAATATTATTTGGCTTAGAGGTTGAAACACAAGAGGAAAAAAAAGAATTTACAACAATGAATACAATACTTAACAAATCTGAAGCAACAAATGTTTCAGATGATATTCGTAGAGATATAGATGAAAATTTTGCTTCAAAGAAAAAAACTAACAACATTTTTAAAATAGAGTGGGAGAATGAGCAAGAAGTGTTAGATGCTGTTAACGAATCAAAAAGAATAAGAGATAAAAATTTTGAAGGCGAATCAATTGCAGAAGGTGAAGTGCCAATAAAAACTGAAAAAAGTAAAATTAAAAAGAAAAAACGTTTTATATTTTTTTAGGATATGAAAGAATTATTAATAAAATATAATAATATAAATTTCGAAAATCTTTTTAAAAAAAATAAAAAAAATCATCATGTAATAAATGAAATAAAAAATATTTTATTAAATTTACCTGCATTTAAAATAATAAAAGATCGCAAAAAACTAAATAAAACTATTAATATTGCAAAAAATTTTTCGAGAAATAAAAAGAATATAATTATTTTTGGTACTGGGGGATCTAATTTAGGAGCGATGGCCTTAATCAATATTTTACAAGGTAAAGAAAAAAAAAATATATTTTTTTATGATAATATAGATCCAATTTTTTTTGAAAATTCTATAAAAAAATTAGATATAAATCAATCAGGCTTTATCATTATTTCTAAATCAGGGAAAACTCCTGAAACTTTAAGTCAACTTGGGTGTTTAATAGAGTTATTTAAAAATAAATATAATTTAAAAAAGATGTTTCAAAACTCTCTTATAATAACTGAAAATAAAGAAAGTCCACTGAGAATGATTGCTCTTAACAATAAATGCCCTATTTTGGATCATGAATTTGATATTGGCGGTAGATACTCAGTTTTTTCAAATGTTGGTATTATCCCATCTGTTATCGCTGGAGTTGATGTTACAAATTTTTATAAAGGAGCAGAAAATATAATTTCAAAAATAAACAACAATTCCTTTTATAATTTTATTAAATTTTCTGAAATATTTTCACTTAATTCTAAAAAAAATTCATTAGTAAACAGTGTGATTTTTACTTATTCTGATGCCCTCTATTATTTTGGTAAATGGTATTTACAATTGTGGGCTGAAAGTATTGGCAAAGAAGGATTAGGAATAACTCCCATTCACGCAGTTGGTACCACTGATCAACACAGCCAATTACAACTTTTCCTTGATGGGCCCAAGGATAAATTTTTTACTTTTATAACAACTAATAATTCAAAATTAGGTTTAAAAATAAATAAGAAAATTATGGAAAATCATAATTTATCTTTTCTAGCAGGTAAAAAAATGGGTGATTTAATGGAAGCGGAACAAAAGGCAACTATAGCTACTTTCAAAGCTAGAGGCCTAAAATTTAGAGAAATCAGTCTTCCTAAAGTAAATGAATTCTATCTAGGTCAAATTATGACAATAAGCATGATAGAAACTGTAGCAACTTGCTTATTTTTTCAAATCAATCCATTTGATCAACCAGCCGTGGAGCAGGGTAAAATATTAACAAAAAAATACCTTAGTTAGTTTTTTTTATAAATAAAATTTTTGTTTTTCCATAAAATTTTTCATTAAAAACATTTAAACAAGTTGGAACTTCAATGACAGTATTTATTTCACATTCAGCAACTATGATAGTCTTTTTAGAAATTAAATTATTTTTTAACAAAGATTTTAAAATATTAGCAATTACATTCATTTCATATGGGGGATCGATAAAAATTACAGAAATACTATTTATTATTATAGAAAAATTAGACTTATTTAAATCTTCTTTAATTATTTGAAAATTATTATTTTTACAAATTTTAATACAGTTATTTTTTAAAATATTAATCACTTTTTCTGATGACTCAAAAAAATAACAAAATTTAGCTCCTCTTGAGATTGCCTCCAAACCTAATGCACCAGTTCCAGCAAAAAGATCTAAAAAAAACTGATCTTTATAAATATTATTATTATTTTTTAAGGAAGTACTTTCTAAGATTGAAAAAATCGATTCTCTTTTTTTTGAAGAAGTTGGCCTAACTAGTTCTTTAGGAACTTCTATTTTAGTTTTTTTATTTTTTCCTCCAATGATACTGACCATTATAAAATCTCTAGATCTTTAATTTCTTGAATTTCGCCTTTTTTTTGTTGGTTGAGTTTATATTTACCATATTGAATTCTTATTAATTTAATAATTTTCCACTTAAAATATTTACAAATATTTCTAATTTCTCTATTTTTACCTTCTTTAAGTTTAACGATTAAATAGGTATAATTTTCTGTGCTTTTTTCTATATTAACTTTTATTTTTTTATAATAAATGTCGTCTATTACTAAACCTTTATTAATTTCTGATATCATTCTCTTGTTAACAATACCTTTGACTATCAACCTATATATTCTTAAAATATTTGAACTTGGCAATTCAAATTTTCTTGCTAAGTCTCCGTTATTTGTTAACAATAATAATCCCTCACTCATATAGTCCAGTCTTCCAATTGAAATTAGCCTAGGTAAATGTTTCGGCAATATGTCAAATATTGTTTTTCTTTTTTGAGGATCTTTGTTTGTGCAAATGATCTTAGTGGGTTTATATAATTTCCATAACTTAATTTTATTATTTAATTTTATTATTTTATTTTTTACAATGATTTTATCTTTTAGATTAACATTGATATTGGGCTTACTACATAATTTGTTGTTTATATAAACTTTTCCATCTAGAATTAATTTTTCAGCGTCTCTTCTTGAGCAATACCCAGAATTAGAGATATATTTGGCTATTCTCATTTATTTTTAGAAGCAAAAGTTATAAAATTAGATATTATCAATTTATCAGATTTAGTAATTAAAAACTCTGGATGCCACTGAACCCCAATACACCAATCATTTTTTATATTTTCGATTGATTCTATAATCCCATCATCTGCTGTACCGCTTGTTATTATGTCTTTGCCTAATTTTTTTACTGATTGATGATGGGCGCTATTAACTTTTATTTTTTTTCTTTTAATAATCTTATATAATTTTGAATTTGTATTTATATCAACAAAATGGCTAGTTTGATTTCTGGGATTCTTTTGCTCATGTTCTATGGCTTTGTTATTACTTTTTTTTATGTCTTGTATTAATGTTCCTCCACAACTGACATTTAATAATTGTTCCCCACCACAAATTCCCAGTATTGGAATATTATTTTCTATGCATATTTTGCATATTCTCATTTCAAATATTGTTCTTTTAGTTTTAATATTTCTAGAAAAAATATTTTTTTTTTCATAAAAGGATGGATTTATATCAAAATCTCCTCCTGTAATTATAATTCCGTCTACTATAGAAAAAATATCTTTTAGGTTTGTTAATGAATAAAAAAGAGGGAAAGGAATTCCTCCAAATTTTAAAATTGAATGAAGATAATTTTTTCTTATAGCGTACCATGGAAATTTCGAATAATAACCAGAATTTTCTTCATCAAGTGTTATGCCAATTATGGGTTTTTTCATTGTAAAGTAATATTAATGTTATAATTTATCATTCAAATTGAATTTTATGAATATAAATTATTTTATGAATATTGCTAAAGAAGAAGCAAAAAAAGCTTATTTATTGGATGAAGTTCCCATAGGGGCTGTCCTTGTAGATAATGAAAATAACTCAATAATATGTTCGTCTCATAATGAAATTAATAAACAAAATAACTCTATAAAACATGCAGAAATAATCTTAATTGAAAATGCATGTAATAAAAGAAAATCAAAATATTTAGATAATACTTCTATTTTTGTAACACTAGAGCCTTGCACAATGTGTGCGGCTGCTATTAGCGCGGTTCAAATAAAAAGGATATATTTCGGAGCATATGATGAACAAAAAGGTTCTCTAGAAAGTTTAATGAAAATATATAATCAAAAAGGTTTTTTTGTTCCAGAAGTTTATGGAGGTATAAACGAAATAGAGTGTAAGAATCTAATTAAAGATTTTTTTCAACGGCAGAGATCTTAAATGAAAAATAAAAATAACATACCTGAATATAAAGTTTCAGAATTTAATGAATCATTTAAAGAACTAATTGAATCAAAATTTAATTATTTAAGAATTAAAGGGGAAGTATCTGAAATTAAAACTGCAACTAAAGGTCAATTATATTTAGTTCTTAAAGATGAGGATTCTATTTTAAGTGGAGTTATTTGGCAAAGTAAAAAAAACTATTTAAATATTCAACCAGAATTAGGAATGGAAGTAATTGCAACAGGAAAAATTACAACTTGGTCTAGATATAAAACCACTTATCAAATTGATATTGATAATATAGAAATATCTGGTGAAGGTGCCTTACTTAAGATAATTGAAGAAAGAAAAAAAAGACTGCAAAAAAAAGGTATTTTTGATTCCAAGTTTAAGAAAAAGCTTCCTTATCTTCCAGGCATAATTGGTGTAATTACTTCACCAACCGGTTCTGTTATTTATGATATTATTAATACTTTAAAAGAAAGATTTCCAGTCTCAGTTGATCTTTGGCCTGTTTCAGTTCAAGGTTCAAATGCAGCTTTAAGTATTATTAGCGCTATAAAAGGATTTAATGAAATATCTTATGAAAATAAACCTGATGTAATAATAATAGCAAGAGGAGGTGGTAGCACAGAAGATTTAATGGCTTTTAATAATGAAGAATTAATTATGGAAGTTTTTAAATCTAAGATTCCAATTATTTCTGCCATTGGTCATGAAACTGATAACACATTAATTGACTTAGTGAGTGACAGCAGATCTTCAACTCCTACTGCTGCAGCTGAAAGGGTTGTTCCTAATAAAGATGAATTAACAAAAAGATTAGATAACTTAATATATAATTTAAATTCTTATATTGAGAATTTTATTAATTTTAAAAAAGATATGTTATTAAATTTATCTAAGTTTTTAAAATTACCTGATAATTTAATAAACTCTTACAAAACAAGATTTTTAACACTTTTTAATAGTTTTATTAATCAAACAGATAATGTTTTAAAAAGTAAAAGTATTAATTTAAATCAGTTGAGTAGGTTTATTAAACTACCCACAAAATTATTTAAAGATAAAAAAAATAATTTAAACAGTTTAAATAATAATCTTAATTATAATATAAACAACAAAATAGAAAATTATATAAACCACTTCAACGATTTAATAAAAATTCTAGAATCAAATTCAATAAATAATAATTTAAAAAAAGGTTATTCAATAGTGAGTAAATCAAATAAAATAGTCAAAAAATCAAGTATTATTAAGAATAATGATACTATTAAAGTTAAATTTTATGATAAATCAATTAATATTAACGTAAAAAAAATCAATTAAACCTGTTATGTTGCCAAAACCATTGGGTAGGATTTTCTACAATCCATTTTTCTATAATTTTATGAATATATAACATTGCTTCACAATCATTGAAATCATTCTGAATTATTTCAATTGGTTTGCAAAATCTAATTGTAAAATTATTTTTATTTCTAGAATTTTGTATAGGGATTAATTTTAATTTATTTTTTCTTGCAATTTTAATAAAACCTGTTTGTGTTTTTGCTGAAATATTAAATAATTTTACTATTTCTCCTGCTGAATCTTTTTGATCTATGAGCAATAAGATTGATAGATTCTTATTTATAGCCGCTATAATATCTTTTGCACTTTTTATACCTTTAGGAGTATAGAAACTATTTCTGGTATTTAAGCTTCTATTTCTTTTTTTTAATATTAAATTATTTATAAACCTATTGTTAATGTGCCTGTAAATAGCACCGGTGCTTATTCCCAATTGATCTATTACCGGCAATAAGATTTCCCAATTTGATTGATGAATACTAAAAAAAATAACCTGCTCATTACTCTCAGTTATTGATTTAATGTTTTCTAAACCACTTAAAACAATTTTATTATTTTTTTTATCAACTATTTTCTCTAAAATAGATAATTCAAATATAGTTTTACCAAGATTTTCCCAGCTTTTTAATACATTTTTATTTATTTCGTTTTCTGAAATATTTTTGAAAATTCTCTTATAATTAGATATTGCTGTTTTATGTGCATTCGTAAATGGGCCAAAAAATTTTAAAACTAACCCTCCAATATTAGAAACAAGATTAATCGGAAGTAATGATAGGAAAATAAAAATTAAGTATACTAAAAAAAATTCTAAAAACAATTTAAATTGTTTCAATAAAATTTTCATTATCTGTTAAGTATTTTTTTTTCAATAACTTTAGATAACATTTTAACAAGAGAATCTTCATCATTGAATATAATTTCACCCTCTAAAGTATTTATAAGCGATCTATAAGACTTAGGAATTCTGATATAGTCTTTTCTTGTTGATACCAAAATTGATTTAGTTTTATTTGCCATTTCAGCTAATGAAAGTAGATCATTTTCATTATAGATATAATGATCTGGATAACTCACTTTTTTTACTATCTTAGCACCTTGTTCCTCTAATGATTGAAAAAATTTTTCAGGATAGGCAATACCAGCAAAAGCTGTAATATTTTGTCCTTTAAATATTTTATTTTCCTTATTTATTTCAAATTTTGCCTCAATTATTGGAATTTCTATTGGTATTGTTTTTTTTATTTTTTCACTTGTGTTACCAATGACTATAACAAGATGGGTTCTTGATAAGCCTCTTTTAATACTTTCCCTTAAAGGTCCTGATGGCATAACTCTTCTATTACCAAATTCTTGTGTAGCATTTATCACTATTATAGAAAAATCTTTCTTAATAGTTGGATTCTGGAATCCATCATCTAAAATAAGGCAGTCACTTCCTTTTTTTTGTGCTAGGTTTGCAGAGTTAATTCTATTACCTCCAATCCAAGTTGGAGCTACTTCAGATAATAATATTGATTCATCTCCTACTGAAGAAGCAGAGTGCCAAGATTGAACTAGTGTGCTTGATTTAATTTTTCCTGAATAACCTCTAGAAATAAAATGAGGGTTATAACCAGCTTTAATTAATAATTTACCTATTTTTAGAGCTACTGGAGTTTTACCTGCACCTCCTACCACTATATTTCCAACACATATTATAGGTAAATCGGCATTTTGTTTAGTGCTCACAAAATTTCTAATTTTAGTTCCAAATCTAAATAGTAGTGAAAGCGGATAAAAAGAATTTGATAAATAAGTGTCTTTTTTTTGGTACCAAAATTTTGGAGCTTTTAACATGAAGTAATTTCTAATAATTTATTCATAGAATTTATTAATTTATCAGACTCAAAAAATTGTTTTTTAGCTATTGTTATAGATCTTTTTTTCATTGTCATTAATAGTTTATCATTAATCAACAAATTTTTAACATTTTTTTCCAAAATACTTATTTTATTAAAAACTAAACATGCTTTATTTTCTAACATATCTTCGTATATATTTTGCCAATTATAAATATGAGGACCTGAAACAATAGCACAATTATTTATTGCCGGTTCAATAGGATTATGCCCTCCTTTTTTAACAAAAGATCCTCCAAGAAAAACTACGTCACTTAAATTAAAATAATAAGGCAGGGTTCCAAAGGTATTGATTATAAGAAGATCCTCTTTAAAAATTTTATTTTTATCTTTTATAATTTTAGAAGAGATATTATTTTTATTATATAGATGTAGTATTGATTCCGACCTTTCGGGATGACGAGGGGCTATAATTATTTTTAGATTTTTAATCTTTGAAAGCAGAGTTTTGATTATAGGTAAAAATTGTTCTTCTTCATTTTCATGAGTGCTAGCTAACATCAATACTTTTTTAGATTTAAATAAAATATTATCTTGATCGATGTTTTTATAAATTATTAATGAAGATAACTTTAAGTTTCCGATATATTTAATCTTTCTATTAGTTAGTTTTTCTACTCTTTTTTTGTCTAATTCACTTTGAGCGAATATATCAGAAAAACAATCTGTTATTTGTTTATAAAAAAAATTAATCCTTTTCCATTTTTCAAAAGAAGCAGGAGACATTCTAACATTTACTAGTATTGATTTAATGGCCTTTTTTTTTAACAAATGCATGGTAATCGGCCATAAATCAGATTCTATCCAAATAACCAATTTAGGTTTCCACTTATTCAAAAAAATATTTACCCACGGGTGAATATCAAGTGGAGCAAATTGATGAATAATTTTATCATTATAATATTTTAAGGCATAATTTGCTGCACTCAGAGTTGTAGTAGTAACTAAAATCGTGTATTTTTTGTAAAGATTATTAATAATTAAATCTGCAGATTTAAATTCACCAATACTTGCTGCATGTAGCCAAATTATATCCCCGGAAGGTCTTTTCTTAGAACTTCTTCCAAATCTTTCAGATATTCTAATCTTGCTTTCTTTTCCATTTTTTGTTCTTAACAAAAGGTTGATTATGATAAATGGTATTAAAATTATTCCTAAATATTTATAAATTTTTATCATTTGCAATTAATTTGCGCTTTAATAATATTTTCTTTTAGCTTATTCTCAAGTATTTTTTGAAAATTCTGAATTTCATTTTTGTTAATATTTTTAGGAATCTGTAAAGGCTCTCCCCAAACAAAAGAACATTTTGAAAAAGGCAGAGTTATTAAAAAAGAATCCCAAGAATTTAATCTGATATTTTTAGAAGACCAAAAACTTACTGGTATTATTGGAATTCCTGATGCAATTGCAATTTTAATAACACCTTCTGACACCATTTCTTTAGGTCCTCTTGGTCCATCTGGTGTTATACCTACATAGTTATTATTTTTTAAAATTTTAAATATAGGCTTTAATGACATTGCTTTATTTTTATTTGAAATTTGTATATTTTTTAGATTAAAATATTGGCCTACGATTGAACCAAATCTTCCATCACTATGTCCTGAAGCAAGAATATTAATTGTTTTTTTAGAATTCCATGCAAAACTTATCATCATAAGTTGACTATGCCAAAAGGCTAAAATAAAAGATTGATTATTTTTCCAAAATTTCTCAGGTATAATTTCGTTTTCATAATTGATTGAAGAGGTTATTTTAACAAAATATATATATATAGCTGTTATAAAGCCAAGAAATTTTTGTATTAGAAAGTTTTTAAGAATTTTTTTTTTAATTTGCATTTTCTAATTTTTCTTTTAAATTTAATTGTGAATATAAGTCGCAACTATCTATTAATTCTTCGTGACTTCCAGAATCAATAATTTTTCCTTTATCTAACACATAAATTAAATCAGCTTTTTTAATAGTACTCAATCTATGAGCAATTATTAATGATGTTCTATCTTTCATTAATTCATTAATTGATTCTTGCACCTTTCTTTCTGTTAAGTTATCTAGTGATGATGTTGCTTCATCTAGTAGTAAAATTGGGGCATTTTTCAACAATGCTCTTGCTATAGCAATTCTTTGTTTTTGACCTCCTGATAGTTTAATGCCACTTTCCCCAACAATTGTTTGTAGTTTTTTTGGTAAAGAATTAACAAATTCTAATACACCTGCTTGATTAGCAGCATTTTCTATTTCATCTTTAGAGGCATTTAAATTTCCATATTTAATATTTGATTCAATAGTATCATTAAAAAGAACTGTATCTTGAGTAACTAATCCAATATTTTTTCTTATTGATTCAATAGAAAAAATACTTATGTCTTGGTCATCTATCAAAATTTGACCTTTATAATTTTCAAAAAATTGAAGTAATAGATTTATTATTGTTGATTTTCCTGAACCCGATAACCCAACCAATCCGACTTGCTTTCCGGCAGGAATAATCATACTTAAATCATTTAGAATATTTTTATCTTGATAAGAAAAGCTTATATTTTTAATTTCTAATTTACCTTTTGTTATTTTGATATTGTTATTATTATTTTTTCTTTCAAGCGAATTTTCACCATCGTCCATAAGTTGAAAAATTCTCTCAGCTCCTGCTAATCCTTCTTGTACACTAATATTTAAATTTCCAAGCGCTTTTACAGGTTGATATGCCAACAGCAAACTAACTAAAAAGCTCATAAATTGACCAGTAGTCATCGTTTCATTTAAAACAAAAGTTCCTCCAATATAAATTGAGATTGCTATAGCTAAACTTCCTATAAATTCCATTATTGGACTCAATCTATTGCTAATAAAAGCAGATTTTATAAAATAATTTTTTATTTGATTAATTGTATTTATAGCTTTATTTTTTTCAAAATTTTCTCTGTTATATGCTTTGACTTGCCTAATACCTCTTATGCTTTCTCCCAGCACATTGGAGAATTTAGCAATCTCATTTTGTATAGTATAAGTAATTTTTCTAATACTTTTGCCTATTTTTTTAATAGGCCAAAGAGCAAGAGGAAAAGCAAAAAAGGCAAATATAGTTAATTCCCAACTTTGATAAAACATGTTGCCAAGTAGAAAAATTATTACTAGCACGTCTTTAATAACTCCAGTTACAGTTTTTACAATTGCCATACGAAGAAAATACGTATCATTTATTAGTCTTGAAATTAAGTTGCCAGACTTAGAATCATTATAAAATTTAATATTTAAATACATTAGTTTTTCAAACATTTGAGATTGTAAGGTAGAAATAATATTATGTGCAACTTTACTCATTTGAAAGGAATGTAGATAAGTTGCAACACCTTTACAGAGAGTTGTTAAAATAATAGCTAAAGGGATAATTAATAACATTTGTTTATCACCTTTAATTAATACTTCATCTAATGCAGGCCTTACCAACCAGGCATGCAATCCTGTGGCTCCAGCAGAAACCATCATCATTAACAAAGCAAATAAAATATTTAATTTATAATTTAAAATGTAATTATTTATTAATCTTTTAACAACTTTTTTATTTATATTAATTTTTTTTGACATAATAAATTAAAATATTATTAAATATATAAAACTAAATAAACCAATATAATTATTTAATTTAAAAAAATAATTTGAACTTGCATTTGAATTAATCATCCATTTATTTAAATAAATAATCATTAAAAATATCACAGAAACTATTATACCTATACTTAAAATTGAATCTGAAGATTTATATCCTAAATAACCAATTATTATTAAGAAGATTAAATAAAATAACTTAACAAATAATCGACCCTTTATGCCAAATAAAATTGCAGTAGATTTCAATTTATTTTTAATATCATCCTGTATATCTTGATAAGCATATATAGTATCGTATGCTAGTGTCCAGAAAACACATCCAATATATAGTAATAACAAATCTGGGGTTATTTTATTATATATTTCTATAGAAACAATAAACACTCCCCAATTAAATACTAAACCTAAAACTAATTGAGGTAAGTAAGTTATTCTTTTCATATATGGGTATAATATAATTAGAGGAAGAGAAATTAATCCAATTAATATTGTTTTAAAATTAAATTGTAAAAGAATTAAGAAAGCAAGCAATAATAATATGAATAACAATATTAAAGCTTCGTGAACTAATATTTTTTTTGATGTTAAAGGCCTATTTGAAGTTCTAATTATGTTTTTATCAATATTAATATCAATTAAATCATTTATTATACATCCAGCACTACGCATTAAAAAGGCGCCAACAAAAAAATAAAAATATAACATATTGAAATTACTTTGATATTCAATAGCCGCTAAAGCAATCCAACAAGGCCACATTAAAAGCAAAAAGCCTATAGGTTTATCAAATCTAATTAATTCGAAAAAAAGCAAAATTTTGTTTGGAACTATTTTATTTAACATATAAAAAAATGTTAAAAAAGAAATACATTAAAATGATTAAAAAGTCCAAAACACGTATTTTTCTAGAGAAAACTATATCTCCAAATTTGATGGTTTATATTAAAAAAAAACAACATCATTATTTAAAAAATGTACTACGGATTAAAATTAACGATCAAATAAATGTTTTTGATGGAATATCGGGGGAGTGGGAATCAAATGTATTATCAATCAATAGAGACAACACTGTTTTGCAAGTCAAAAAAAAAATAAAGGAGATAGAAAAAACTGAAGATATTTGGCTTATTTTTTCTCCAATTAAAAAACATAGAATGAGTTTATCTATACAAAAGGCAACTGAACTTGGAGTATCAAAAATAATTCCTTGTATTTCAGAGTATACAAATCTTAGAAATATAAATATTGCAAGTTTGAAAGAAA